>JGI24890J29729_1000063_pt1 | contig 95019 bp, 77 predicted proteins | sample FreactcultureFD7_FD_29729 | JGI IMG/M metagenome (IMG submission 29729)
GCGGTGCTGTCCCGCCTCCGCCGCCTCCGCCGCCGCCGCCCCCACTGCTGCCACTGCTGCCAGCCATTGATCCGGAACGACTAGTTGAAGCAGACAGAATTGCGGATAGCAGTCCATTAGATATGCCTATGCCTTTAGCTATTTCAGATAGTTTCTTTAAACTTAGCGTTGTAGGATCCGATGGATTGTTAGCATCTATCTTAGGTGTTAAATGAGAGCCAGAGTCCGGTGCTTCTCCTGTTGCTGTGGGTTTTGCGGCGCCGGGTTTTCCACCGAATATCTTTCCTCCGACGGCTGAACCTATTTTGTTGCCTCCCATATAACCTAGGGCTCCTCCGGCAAGTCCTCCTACTAAAGAAGCTCCACCAAAGGTAAAAGGATCTAATGCTAATGCTAGTGGATTACCTGCGCCTAGTGCTGCTCCAGCAAGACCACCAGCAATCCCGCCAGCAGATCCTGTAAGATTTTTTCCAGTTAGTTCTTTTTTTCCGGATGCATAATCTATTGCTTCTAGACCGGCCATGCCGATCACGCCAGCATGTTTACCTAGCATTCCGCCGGCTTTACCTAGCATTCCGCCGGCTTTACCTAGCATTCCGCCGGCTTTACCTAGCATTCCTCCTCCGCCTAGCATTCCGCCGGCTTTACCTAATAGTCCAGCACCACCTATTCCGCTTAAAGCAAGTGCTGCTGCTCCGGCAGCACCTGTTAGTAGTACAAATCCTGCTAAAAGACCATCCATTGTTATTTTAATGGATCTTTCTACCGTAGTTAAGAAATTTCTTGTATCTTGTCGCGGATCTGTGGCGACGGGTCCTTTACCTGCTTTATTTTTAGCTAGTTTTTCTGCTTCATCTTGTGCAGCCTGAACTCTATTCATCCCATTCATAGCTTGTGCTTGTCTGGTATTAGAATCACCCATATACTTTTCATTTGATCCTATAGTTTGCACAAACTTATCTGACAAAGCAAGAGCCGAACCTCCCATATCCATCAGATGACCCATACCTTTGTCATATGCATCAGTGAGTTGACCTTGTTTATAACTACCGTCTTTAGCTGCATCTGCCATTTTTCTAATGTCAAGTCCTGCAACTGCATATCCGGCACCTGCTTTAGTTATAGCACCAGTAAGATAGGTCGTCGCTGCTGCTGCGGCCATTGCAGGTCCGCCAGCAGCCTGTGCGTCGTCCATCATCTTATTGGCAGCAGCCCGCTGCATATCAATTCGTTTTACTGCGGCATCATCACCCCTTGCAAGTGCAGCTTGCCTATCAGTTGCCCATTTGTGTTCTTGAATTTTCCATGCCACATTAGCACGAGCAATTTCTTGCTCTTTTTTGTTTTCTTCAATAGATTTTCCGGTGATTACACTAAGCTTGATTAAATTTTCAGTGTATTCTTGGGAACCGGCCTGTAAAGATGCTGAAGTTAGCTGGTCTTTAGCCAGCATTGCTCCTGAACTTCTTTGGAGTTGTATGTAATCAGCAGTTGCTTGGATTCGTTTTTCGTCATCAAATCCTAATCTTTGAAAAGCTTGGCGAGTTTCGTTACTAACGCTGTTCATAGCGGCAAAGTTTTTTACCGAATCTTCCATAGTTCCACCGAGAGTCTGTAACCCTCCGTGCATACTTTGCATAGGTTTCGTGAGTTTGCCTAATTCAGTAGAAGTCAACCCTACCGAATGGCCCATCTGCTGTAATTGGTCAGTCGTGAATGTTCCAGCTGCGCCCATCTGACTGATATCATCAGATGTCTTTAAGAGTGCATCAGATTGCTTATTGAGTGCTCCTGCAAGCGAAGTGAAGCCTTTTATAACTAGTCCAATGATTACACCTTCTGGCCCAAACATTGCACCGAATGAAAGTGCAGCATCACCTGCTTTAGATAGACTATCGTTGTATTTTGCGAAAGAACCACCGCCCTCATTTACTGCCTTCGCAAAACTAGTAATTGCACCGGCACTAGCGTCTAATCCTTTTCCAAGAGCTACCGCAGAGGCTGCAGCCATATCATTACTTCTTTTTAAGGAACCCAAAGCACCAGAATGCTCATCAGAAGCCTTGCCACCTCTCGTTAATGAATCAACAAATCCCCCCACACTTCCTGGAATTTTTTTATAGCTAGCTTCACTACCTGTCATCGCCGTCATAGTGGCACCCATCGTAGCGGTTAGCTGTCTTAACTGCTCATTTAACTCTGAAATCAGTTCCGGATCCATTTGTATTTCCAAACTTTAAAATTAGGGTATATTGAAGTAACTAAATATATTGTATTTAGTATTAGCAAATAACCCAATTTTTATGAGGAAAACATGGACAACAATCCACTAAGACAGTATTTCAGAAGACCAGCAGTCTACATCAAACTTCCTTCACTAGGCAAAGATTATCGACCAGGCGTTATTGATTTTTCTGAAACCGGAGAACTTCCTGTATATCCAATGACTGCCATTGATGAAATCACGGTGAGGACCCCTGACGCATTGTTCAATGGCACTGCGTTAGCAGAGTTGATCAAAAGCTGTATTCCGGCAATCAAGGATCCATGGCAAGTAAGCAGTAACGATATGGACTCTATTCTAATCGCGATCAAGATCGCGTCTGGCAATGAAGTTACTGAAATATTGTCAGAATGCCCAGAATGCCAAGAACCTAATAATGTCGGAATAAACTTGACCGGAGTATTGGGTACACTAAAGGCAGGTGACTATGATTCAACTTTGGAGCTAGGCGAACTTTCTATCAGGTTCAAGCCTATCACTTACAAGATCATGAATGATGCTGCTTTGGGTCAGTTTGAATTGCAAAGAACTTTTGCACAACTAGAAGGTACCGATGACGAGGTTGCTAGAAATAAAATAACTAAAGCAGCATTAGAAAATCTTACATTCCTAACGATGAAGATCCTTAGCCAATCCATCGAGTATATCAAGACTCCAACAGCAGAAGTAAGAGAAGAAGAATTTATTCTAGATTTCTTGAAGAGTTGCGGAAGAACTGAATATGCCACAATCAGAGATACTAATGCAAAGATTAGGGAATCCACTGAAGTAAAACCAGCAAAGATTGAATGCGAGAGTTGCAAGCATCAGTATGAGCAAGCCTTTAGCATAAGCCCATCCGATTTTTTCGAGTAAGGCTTCTTAATTCCTCCCCCGAGGAAATCCAGAAGCTTATTGAAAGATATGATAAGGAATCTGAATCAATAAAAAAAGAAGCATTACAGTTGTCATGGTATATGAGAGGGGGAGTGACATATGAAGATGTTCTCAATATGTGTGATTTTGAGAGGAAATCTATCAGTGAATTGGTAGAGAGTAACCTAGAAATAACGAAACAATCCAATATTCCATTCTTCTAAAATAAAGAGAGAACTATTCATTTAGTTTTCTCTTTTCCTTTTAGAGTTGTCCTTCAGACAACTTATACCTTACTCGCTCTGCTCGTTTCGGTATACGCTTTTCAATCGTTCTTGTTTATTATTCTCTTCTTTTATATATTGCTGTTCAAGAAGCCATGGTAGTGCTTCTCAGCACTACCACAGATTTCGGGTCATATTGCTACGTCCTGTCATCCCATGTTGTCTGTTCCCCGTCACACTAGCTATTATTGCTGCGTAACGCCACCGGTTGCCCTGTAAAGTTTAACGGGACTGTAGTGAAGCTGCTATCTTCGGGATAGTCTTCGGCAACGCATGTCCTGCACCGTCAAGACAAAATAGGTACAGACTCATTGAAGGTTCGCCTACCTGACGAGAGCCTTCTCGGTATTCCCTGGATAGTTATATCCAGGCTGACTCCAGATCCGTTGATGGTATTTCACATCTTCTCAAGGAGAGCCGAGCACCCCGGCCAAACAGCAATGTAGGGTTCTGTGTTTTTTAAACTAGAGCAGTGTTAATAGTGAGCAGGTTGCTTGACGGGGTGTCTGAGGGTTTTACTGTGCTTGAATATGCTTTAAGAAGGTCTTTGTTGAGCTTGAAGAAGTGCTGAAATTCAATAATGATCCAGTCGCCGTACATATCGGAACTGTAGTAGATGAAGTTATCTGTAACCCAAGTGCATTTTGCTTGAACAGCAACATACTTGCCTTTACGATTAAACTTCATGAATAGTATATTGCAATCATCCGGTTCGGCTACGATCATCAATTGATCTAACCATCCGTCAATTTGCTTGCAGGCTCCGGTCAATAGAAGATGAAAGGGAAAGTCTGCATAGGATTTGCATTCCGCGTTAAATCTAGTAAAAGATTCTCCAGGAACAATATCTCCTTTGAAGTTACGAATTTGCCCCTCATCTAGATATTGCTTGCGAGATTGATTCTTGCCGCCTATGTAGGCTCCTGACCCAGGAGCCCTGATGAAACTCTCATCGTATGTCTTAGATAGGAAATTCGCAATTTCTCGCTCAAACGAAGAACCTTTTGCTTTACTAGGTGATGTCATACTATGATTTATCTCTTATGAGGCAGACAATATATTTTCTATAGAGCATTTGGGTTACTTTTACACCGATCGCCGTGAAACATTGTATAATGATTTTTAGCAACCGTTTTACCGCAGTGATCACATGTGCGTTGATGTTCCGACCTCTTCATTGGATTGTTATCCCCTGAATTTTTCAAAGTTGTCATCGCTTTATTGTAATCCGATGCCGGAATACCAAACATCGGGTTGTTCTCGCCCTGCATTCTAGCCGATAGTTTAGGATTTCCTAGCAATGATTTAGAGATGTTTTCGTTGTGCGCAGCAGGACGACATTCGGCATATTTCTTCACTCCGGAGCTTTGTTTCTCACGTCGCTCATCAGAATAAGTTTTTCCATAATGAGGTGATAGATTACCTTTTTTACCAAACATAGGATTCTTTGCACCTAATCTTGCTTCTCGCTTTTTCAGTCTCGTCTCTTTGTTTTCTTTAACACCGAAACGATTATATAAACCGTCACCGTTATGCTGATTAAAGCTCATAGGATCATTTCGTGCATCCAAACTGGTTAGTATAGTAGTTTCTAACGATACAATGTATTCAGGATCACCGGTATGTAATATTTCGTATATCCACTCTTCTCTACTTTCTAAGATTAGTGGTTTAACTTCTTTACTTGAGCAAAGGTATTCTTCGTGACGACTGGGGTTCCATCCCTGTCTAACTTTTGATCCTATATACCATTTACCGGTAGCAAGGTGTGTCCATTTATAGATATATGGAATAGTAGGGTGATAAATATTCATGCTGATGTTTCCTTTGATAGCATTAGAGTGAGTGGGGATTGCGCTCCCGCGACTCACAACTATTTATCTTCCGACTATTTTTCACTACTGTAGGAAGTAAATCCGCCTTCCTTGACTGCTTTAACTACGCTATCTACTCTATTAGCCAACTCATCTTTATGACTGATTAACCACACTGATTTGTTTCGAGTTCTAGTCATCTTTTTAAGCAGAGCCATAGAATTTTCAACCCCAATCGTATCCATCCCCGCATCAATCAACTCGTCAATGAATATCGCGTTGATGGGACAGTAAAGATTTTCCCATACATCTCTAAACGCAAAGGATAAACCAAGAATGAGACGGTTCATCTCTCCCCTACTAAGGTTATAGAAATCCAACTCTCTACCGAGTTCTGTGATCTCAACTGACAAGTCATTCTTGAAAACAACTGTATGCGGCAATCCGATACTGTCAAGATAGTGAGTCAACCTAGAATTTAGATAAGATAGGTTCTGATCAATGATCTTCTTGCGGACGAACGAATCTTTGCTAGTCAGGAGATCAAGAAGGAACTTCAGATGGTCGCCTGTACGAGTGAGTTGATTGATCTTGTTGAAATCAATATCTTGTAGGGCTTGCTTCTCCATGTCGCTGACTTGTTCAGCATACGGGTCAATCTCTGCATCCTTAGTCGCAATATGCCGTAGCAGATTTGCTACAGTCGTGCGATGCTCCACTGCTTCTGCTTCAGTGTCATAGACTGTCAACGGCAGTTTGCCTAGAGTGATCTCAGTATGTTCTGAAAGCTGTTCAGCATAGGGATCTGATTCTGCATTCTTAGAGTTGATCTGATTTTGAATATTTTCTAGTTCAGAACCATGCTTGATCGCTGCTGATTCAGTCTTGTAGTGTGGCTCAGGCATTGCGCCCAAAATGAACACAGAATTTTTATTTTTTTCTAAATCAATTTGGAATTGGGAAAGTTCAGCATTAGCGGTAACAAGCAGGTTGTTTTTATTTTCTAAAACCGAATCATGATTGTGGGTATGAAAATCTTGTCCACAAGTATAACACTTATTACCTTCAAGAGTTTTGAGTTCGCTTTCTAGCTTGTCAATAGCTTTCTTCTCTTTAGTAATGCTGACCCCTAAAGCGGCGATTGTATCAACAATCTTTGCCAATTCCGCTGAACGGATGTTGTATTCAGCTAGGTCTCGGTGAGCTTGAAGTTCAGCTTCAATATCAATATGGCTCAGCTTATCATATGATGCCTGTAAGGTAGCAACGTCAGCGTCTCTCTTCTGCTTCCAAGCAATCTGCCGAGCAAGAAGGGAATCATACGCTTCCTGCTTTCGCTTATTTTCGTTGTAGATCGCTAGGTCTTTGTGAGACTGCAATTCAGCATCAATGTCAATCTTGCTCAACTCATCGTAATCGCTGATGAATTTGTTCAAGTCTTCCGTATGCTTCTTGACCCACAGATTCTGTCTTCGCTTCAGTGCCTCAATCTGCTCTTGAACACGCTTATTGGCTTCTTCAATCGCCTTGACCCGGAACTCTTCTAGTTGAATAGTATCTTTGTTGACCCGAATCTTTTCTTTGAGAATCTCTGCTTTCTCTGAGAGAAGGGTGATACCGAGCAATTGCTCAATGATCTTTCGTTGCTCGCCTGAAGCAAGGGAGAGGAATGGTTCTGAGTATGTGTTCAACGCAATGATGTGCTTGAACATATCAGAAGTCATTCCGATAGCCCGTTCTATCTGAACCTGAGTTTCTTTGTTTTCTCCTTGCGCCGTGTCTTCTTCAGCGGAAGATGCGGTGTTATTAACAAAAAAACGCAAAAGGTTAGGTTTTCTCCCACGCTCAATCTTGTACTCAGTACCATTTGAACTGAACTCAACAGTAACCAACATGTTTTTGCCGTTTGTCCTGTTAATAAGATTGTCTTTGCGAATATTGTTTATCGGAACCCCGAACAGGCAGTATGATAATGCTTGTAATAGTGTTGTTTTTCCAGTACCATTTCTGGCCCCATCTCCTCCTAAATCTAAGTTTTCACCTAAGATTAGTGTGATTTCTTTGCTGTCTAGATTTACTGCCTGAGTTACAGCGCCGGTGGATAGGAAGTTACGAAGTGTGATATTCTTTAAGATAATCATAGGTTATTGTAAATCTCTAGTAAAAGTTTAGAATCATAGAACTCACTCTCAATGTTAGTGATACTCTCTAGGACGATCTGGTCAACGCTCTCAAACTTGATGTCGCCGCCGCCGCCGCCTTCTAATGAGAGTTGTTCATTCTTGATAGGAATTAGGGATACTTCTCGTAATCCATATTCTGGAATGAGTGTCTCTCTGATGTAATTGGCTTCTTCATAAGAGATATCAATGTCAAGATGAACACGAACGCTTGCTTTTGGCAACAGTAGTCCTTTCGGATTGTCTAAGATGGAACTGAGTTTGTGGACACGGAAGATAGGTTGATTAGGCCATGAATGGAATACAGGATCTTCTCCCCACTCAAGGATCATCATACCACGAGCATCATCTCCGGCATCTGCATAGTTATGCGGAAAAGCATTGCCGATATACCATATGTTCTTGCGAGACTGACGCTTGTGAAAGTGACCAGAGAATACGGTATCAAATCCCTTGACATGTTCTTCGTTGGCTCCACCGTGATCAGGCATCTCGACCATCGCGTTCATGAAGAAGTGAGGAAGTTCTAGGTGCGAGAACAGATATTTGCCACCGAGTCTAGGCAACCGCTTATGGTCATCACCTACCAACCAAGGAGCAATGACGACATCACCTTCTTCAAACCAATCATTAACGATGATGACATTTGGTAAATGCCTCGCCCACTCAACAGAGTGAACATCCCGGCGATCACGATAGTAGAGATCGTGATTGCCAGGGATGAAATACACAACATCAAATGCCGCACTTAGTTTTTCTAAAGCACGGAGACCAAACTGAAGGGTCTGAATATTAATGCTCGCTCTATGGTGATTGTAATCACCTAGAAAAAAACATGTCTCACACCCTTCAGCCCTGGCTTTGCTTATGAACCAGTTTACAAAGTCATCACAATCAGTATTGTGCTGTAAGCTATTAGATTTTAGACCATAATGAATGTCAGTGAAGACTGCTGCCTTCTTGAATAGATTTGTCATACTTGTAATATACTATGCTTGATTGCAGAACACAATGATTATGGTTACCTTACATGTCTAATTGGAACTTCATATCTCTGTTTTGTCTTGAGAATGAAGGATTCATATTGTTCATCTCCAGAATATCATCTCGGATATTCTGGCTACGCTTTTCAGTATTAAGTACTCTACAGAAGCTATTTGTTATAGCAGCAGTATAGTATGCAAACGGGTTAGCAGATTTTGCTTCGTTGAATCGCAATCCAACATAGGTAAGTTGAAGGATGGCTGAATTCTTCATCTCATCATTATAAGTATAGCCACGCCAGTTAAACTTCATAGCATACTTCTCGCAGAGCATCATATACATACGAGCGAGTTTGTTTGTGATATTTCCGTGATCCTTAGAGAATTCTCCGTTTTCAATGCCGTTCATCCAGTGTGATTTGCCTACACAAGTATATGTATTAGTGTCGTCTAGCTTGAAATGCTGGAAAGGAGGAAAATTTACTTTTACATGGACCATGTCGTCCACTTCAGCTTTTGTAGTCTTGTCTTCTAATTCAGCGAACTCTTCGCCATCGTCATCATGGAAAACTAGGATGTCTTTAGCTGTCTTCTTCTTGTTAGTTTTTCTTGGTTGTTTCTGTGAGACCGGAATATGATCCCATGTCATTACACGAAAGATTAAGTCTTCGGTGGGAATGTCGTCAGGGCTGATCTTAGTTTCGGCCTCGATAGAGAGTCTTGTTGCCCTAACTTCTTTTGCAGCTTGAATTTGTTCTGGTTCTGATGCAAATTTTAAGCTAGCTGCGATGTCGCTATCTGGCATGTCGATGATAAGATCATACCGATGATATTCGGGCATAGTATAATAACAGTAACTGTTCTTGCTTATGTGAATCTCTTTGAGAATGTCACGATTGTTTAAATAATTGACGGGTTTTCTTGCTTTAATAGACACTGATATTCCTTTTACAATATATGAGTATACTATGCCTGTTGCAGAATTGCAACAGTTAAGGGTAATTTTTGCGGTTTTTTGAAGTGATAAATACTATTACTAGTATTATTTATCTGACAGGATTTTAGTGGATTATGACAACAGCATCACAAAAGGTTGGTAATTATGGATTTCTTACTGTTTCTGCACCAGGAAACGGTACAGCGCCAATGACCTACTCATTCAGGTCATCTAACGGGGCCGTAAATGGCGGTATTAACAATGCAACTGCGGCTGATTTAGGTAGTTATACTCAAGCACCTTATAGCGGAGACAGAACACAAACGATACTAAGATTTGCAAACGGAAGTCAAGTAATAGTACCGAATGGTGACGTTCAATCGTTCACTTTAGCATTAGTTCAAGCAGTCCCTCCGGTTAACGGAAAGCTTTTTGATACAGCAGTTACGGCAGGAGTAGATAAAACTGTCACTACTCCTGCTGTATCAACAACAAAGCCAGCAGCGACTACGGCAACATCTACTCCTGCCCCTGCCCCTACACCCAAACCCGTCTCGAAAACAGCGGCGGCTACGGTCCCAGCCCCTACACCAACCACCACGCCTAAACCCGTCCCGAAGTTAACTCCGCCCGCCGCATCTGCATCAGCAACAGCAAATGTAGTACCGAAAATAAGTGCTACTGTGCCAGGTCCCGGTGGAATAACTGCTCAAAAAGCCGACGCCCAGCAGACTCCTTATATTCAGGATCAAACAAACGCTGTTGCTCAAAAAGACTGGAGAGTGCGTGTTGCATTGTCCTCATCTAAGAGTGTTACCTATCTTTACAATGATCCGGATAATGCACTTCTTAAACCGCTACACAATACAAGTGGTGTCATATTCCCTTATACTCCTACTATTACTGTAAACTATACCGCTCAATATGATCCAACCACACTAGTTCATAGTAATTATAAGGTATTTCAATATGGAAGTAGTGCAGTGGATAGCGTATCTATTAGTGGTGATTTTACTGCACAGGATGTCCATGAAGCAAATTATATGTTAGCAGTAATACATTTCTTTAGAACCATGACTAAGATGTTTTATGGACAAGACACCAATCCTAAACCAGGTACACCTCCTCCTCTCTGTTATCTATATGGATTAGGAGAGTATCAATTTGCTGGTCAACCAATGGCTATACAAGGATTTACATACACGACTCCTTTAGATGTTGACTACATCGCAACTACTGGTCCGGCACCGACAGGCGCTACACAGAAAAACATAAATCCTAATGCTAATAGCAACTCAAGAATAGGGTCCGGTACACCTCTAGCGGTCGGCGGAGTTGCTCAGCCTACAAAATGGCCAAGCACACCTGTGTCAGCAGGAAAAGGGGCAACATATGTCCCTACGAGAATAAACATGTCAGTAACATGCGTGCCGATGATGAGTAGAAATCAAGTCTCTAACAAATTTAGCTTGAAAGACTATGCTAACGGAACACTATTAAAAGGCACACAAAATTCAACAGGAGCATTCTGGTAATGTCGTTGTCATCTAATCAAGGCTTTTATCCAGCTACTAGTCCTTATACTAATACTAGTATAATAAACAACAAATATTTGGATGTGATGAACTATCTTCCGATACCGATGTATCCGAGTGATGTTTACTATGTAATTCCAAAAGTTTATCAATACAGACCGGACATGTTGGCATACGACTTGTATACTGATGCAAGATTATGGTGGGTGTTTGCATCTCGTAATCCTAATCTACTAGGACCTGATCCATACTTTAATTTCACTGCTGGTTTAGGAATATATATACCTACATTGACTACCATACAGACGGTATTAGGAACGTAATAGATGGCATTAACTGGTACATCAAGCGATGAGAGTGGTGCAGTAAAATCAACAACTCCTAAAACACTATCTCCGGGAACTCCAGGTGGAGCAGGCTCTGCTGGAGCCCCTAGTAGTAGTCAAAATGGCACTTCCCCTACTACTAAAGCTGGTCCAATTAATCCTCCTGCATCTGCCCCTGTTTCTCCTATTGATACTACGTCAACTCCTCCAATCAACACCTCAAAACCAGGAAAAAGATTAAAAAATCCATTAGGAGAATTTGCTAGTTACACATATCAGATAAGTTTATACATGATTACTCCTGATGCTTACGATGCTTTTATCTCGTCAGGTAGAACTAATATCAATGCAATAAAAGGCATAACACCTTCCGGTGGAGCAACTGCCGCTAACATACCTAAACAAGGAGGGGCATTTCTTATCGCTCAGAGCGGTGGCATAAACAATACCACCGACGCCCGTGCCGAGGGGTTTAACTTTGACTATTATATAGATAATCTCTCATTTACAACAAGCATCATGTCTCAAGGTGCAGCTATAGTTACTGACATTGAATTTACTGTAACTGAACCATACGGATTCTCGTTCATTCAAAATCTAAAAAGAGCATCTGACGCTATATCACAATATTTGGGTGCTAACACAGAATACCTCTCTTTTGCAAAACAATTTTTCATATTAGGCATAAGATTTTTTGGGTATGATCAACAAGGAAGATTAGTTAAACCAGACAATCAATTTTTCGGTTCTAGTTTAGATCCAAGCTCAGTTGACGGTTCATTGTTTCAACAATATTTTGACATTCAGTTAACCGGCATGACTTCTAAGCTTAATGGTAAGACGATGACATATCAATGTATTGCTACTGGATTATCTCCAGGCACTGCATATAGCCAGTCTAAAGGTACTTTACCTAGCGATCATCCTATAACTGCTACTACAGTAGGTGATGCTTTAACTAAACTTCAAAATCAACTCAATGACGAGCAACAAAAAATAGTTAGCATCGGATCACAGACTTATCCTATTGCCTATAATTTTAGATTTGCACCCGGATCAGAAGTTATCTCTCAGGCCCCAATAGTTTCTCCGGCAGACCTAGATAAAAGTAAATGGGCAGGAAGTGGGGCTAAAACTACTAGCCAATCTAATGCTAGCAAAGAAACAACCGCTACTCCTGATAATAACTCAAGAAATATAATTTTTACCGCTAGTACTACTATACCGCAAGCAATACAACAAGTCATCACGCAGAGCGAATATTTACGCAAAGCATTGACTGTAGTATATGCATCCTCACTGCAATCAGATCAACTAAAGGACGCCCCTCCAGAAATAACATCGTCTAGAGATAAGCCGATAAGTTGGTATAGGTGCACTACAGAGATTTCAAATGCTAGATGGGATCCTAAGTTAAACAATTGGATAACTGATATAACCTATGTGATACATGAGTATGATACTCCGGTAGTTGCTAGTAGTTATGCTAGTTCTACTCTGAAGTATTATGGGCCACATAAAAGATATGACTACTGGTATACGGGTCAAAATAGCGAAGTAATCAGCTATGAACAAACGCTAGATACGTTGTGGACTACTACTGTGGTTATTCCCCCTGATCCAAATAATACTACTGGCCCACCCGCACCACCTGCAGGAACAGCAAGTCCTAGTACTACTCAAAATCCAAAAACTCCTAATACTCAGTCTCCTTTACCTAGGACTAACACACAGGGATATGCAGCCTCTGCCCAAAATAATTACCTTACTAGTCTATATGACCTCAATGCGTATGCGGTAGCTAGTATAACTATTCTAGGAGATCCGGATTTTTTGATTCAGGATTCTGATACAAGCGTAAATCAGGTATATGACAAGTATTACGGAAGTGATGGTTTTACTATAAGTGCTAACGGCGGGCAAGTCTTTATTGAAATTGATTTCAAAGAAGCGATTGATTACACTAATTCCGGACAAGGCGGTATTAATTCTACAGAAGGTGGCACTTTAAGTATTAACAATTCTATCTTGTTTTACCCATACCCTCCTCCTCTTGATAAAATAATACACGGAATAAGTTTACAGGTAAGACAAGTAGTAAGTAAATTCACAGGTGGAAAATTTACACAGGATTTGGATTGTTTCATGAATGATTTTGGACAAGTAAGTGCAGATGCTAATGGGGTTGGAGAGGCAACAAGTAACTCACCGGGAACCGGCCCGGTCGCAGGAAATTCTGCGGTGACAACCAGCAATACTGGCATGAAAACTGATCCTAATGTCAATACTACTAAACCACAAGCACCGACTAAAAATTCTAACCAAGCTCCTGCTCAGCCAGTAACAAATACTGGCCCCGGCGGAAAACCCGTCGCAGGCGATCATGGAGGAGGATAAAATCACATGCCAATAGACTCTATTAAAACATTTGGTCCTACCAAAGCGAGTAAACCAGATACTGGTGGTGCTATCACTAAGATGGTTCCTCTTTTTGGAATCGTTAAAGATAACATTGATCCTACTCGTGCAGGAAGAATCAAAGTCTTGCTATCTGATAAGCCACCGATGGACTCTGATACCTCTGATCATTGGGTAACTGTCAGCTATCTGAGCACCTTCTTTGGCCAAGTAGGAAGCACTGCTGGAAATGACGGCCACGGGACCTACAAGTCCAATCCTAGTTCATATGGTATGTGGCACGCACCTCCTGATATAGGCACCACTGTAATCTGCATATTCATAAACGGAGATCCCAACTACGGTTTCTATATAGGATCAGTGCCGTCGGCAGAAACATTGCACATGGTACCTGCTATCGGTTCTTCAGACAATATCGTTGCTAATGAAGGAGAAGCACAGGGTTTCGGCGGGGCAGTACGACTCCCGGTAACTAACATCAATACGAACAACGCACCAGTAACCAACAGCCCTGAATTTAACTCAGCACCTCGTCCGGTTCATAGTTATTCTGCTGCGATCATGAATCAACAAGGAATCATCCGGGATCCTATTCGCGGCCCTATATCATCAAGTGCGTCTCGTGAAACAGCGAGTAGAGTAGGTTGGGGTGTATCTACTCCAGGTAGACCTATCTATCAAGGTGGATATGATGATTCTACAGTTGTAAATAATCTGACTTCTGATAAAGATACTCAATTAAAAGTTGTTGCAAGACGAGGGGGTCACAGTCTCGTCATGGATGACGGAGATATTATCGGAAGAGATCAATTAATCAGACTAAGAACTGCATTAGGCCATCAAATTCTAATGAGCGATGATGGTCAGACTCTCATGATACTTCATTCTAATGGACAGAGTTACATTGAATTAGGTAAAGAGGGAACGATTGATATGTATTCCACTAATTCAGTTAACATCAGAACTCAAGGAGACTTGAATCTTCATGCTGACCAAGATATCAATGTTCATGCTATGGGTAAGTTTAATGTGCAGGCTAAGAGCATCAACACCAACTCTGAAACAACGACCCAGATGCGGGCCACTACTGACATTAACTTTGGTGCATTAGGAAAGATCACTGGTCTAGCAGGCGGGGCTATTGCTTGGGGGGCCGGCGGAGATGCGAGCCTAGTAGGTGGTGGACAAACATATGTAAACGGTTCTAAAGTCAATCTAAACAGCGGATCACCTAGCACCTCACCAGCTAGCGTCCCTAATATTCCTTTTATAGCACAGACTGACACCCTGCATGATAGCACGAAAGGGTATATGGCCGCCCCTGCAAAGTTACTTACTATCTGCTCTCGTGCCCCTGCTCACGCACCATGGGCTAATGCAGGTCAAGGAGTAGATGTAAAAACGAATCTTGATGCTGCTGCTAACTTACCACCGGCCCCTTCACCAGCAGTTGCTGCAACTAATACTGCTGGAGCAGCAACTGCCCCTTCTCCACCAGCAAGTGCTACAGTGGCATCTGCGCCAGTAACAGCCGCCCCCTCAGCAGGCATAAGCACTAATACGACAAGTGCAACTCTAGCTGCTCAAGCAACTTCAGCAGCTACAGGCCCAGCAGCACCCGCTGTAAAACAAGGTGCTGGTGTTATCCAAACATCTACAGGCAACGTTGCCGTAGTAGGTGCATTTGCCCAGACTCCTGCTCAGTTAGTCAGCGGTAATGTATTAAAACCTGGCTCTGATACTCTTATCACCGGCCTCGTTCAACGGGGTGCAAACATAGCACATGCGATGTCAGCATCATTGTTTACCGGAATTTCTGGTGTAAGAAATCTAACAAGTCTGATTGAGGACACTACTGCACAGGCTAGCGGCATCGTTAACAGTATGCAAAAAGCACAGACAGCATTGACAGCAATCGGAGCAGTGACCGGCAAAGAAGCTCCGGCCGCATTGACTGGATTAGTTCACTCAGCAACTACCGTAGGGATCGGATCAACCATTAGTGCAATTAGACAAGTATCAGGGTCGTTGAATAATGTCTCTACTGCATTGAGTAATATCACAGAAGCAGCAAGTTCAATTGCCGGAGTATCAGCTAATGCCTCTAGGTTATTAGGCGGAGGAACCGGCGGAATTAGCCCTACAGCAGGCTCTCTTGCTGGTTTAGCATCCGGAGCACTAAACGCCGGTGATGCATTAGCCTCAGTTACTGGATCAGTCAACAGGATAGGCAGTGCCCTTAGTGCTATCGGGGCAGGCGGGGCAGCAGCAAAACTAGCTACTAGTCTGACAGGTGGATTAGGTGGGGTGGCAAGTGCATTAACTGCTATGGGTTCAGTTTCTAGAAATTTGACATCACTGCTAGACCAGAGCAAAGGAATAGCAGGGTCGGCCTTCAGTGCAATCTCAAAATCGTTTGTGCCGTTGAAAGCAGGTGTCCCCCAAAATCTTACTTCTATTGCCAAAGAAAATGCCGCCGCCACTGCCACTGTTGCTAGTCAAACATCTCAACAAAGTAGTTCTTTATTAGGGAAAGCAACTGGAGCATTGGGTTCAGGAGCTACCAGATCAGTTTCTAGTCTAGCAAAAGGCGCCCTTGGTTCAATGTCCGGAGCAGTATCCGCAGTGACAGCTACTGCTTCTTCATTGAGCAACATTGCTAAAACAATTGTAGAGGTAAATAACAGCATCACCTCAATTGCCGGAGAAATATCTTTTGCTGGCAGATCCTTATCGTCTGCTGCGAGGGCGATAAGTGGAACATCTACTGAGACTACTGTAGGTGGAATAACAGGTGCAACAAATTCTATCTCTGATGAAGTGACAGGTCATGCACTTAACACTACTATCGGTGGAATAGATAATGCAGTAAACAATGTTGCTGCTATTGCGGGAGCAGGTTCAACACTAGCATCCGGTGGTTTACCGGCCCTATCAAATGCAGCAGCCGTGATCCAACAAGGTGCATCGGCTGCAACATCGTCAGTGCTTGCTAGCGGAGTAAGCAATCTGCCCGGCGGAATTAACACAGTGTCAGCAGTTCTTAATAATGAAAAAGGGGCACCTAACGTTATACCCGGAACAAATGCTCTTTCTGGATTAATCAATGATGAACACTCCTCAGCAATAAATGCAGTCTCATCTGCCGCAGGTCCACTAGGAGGATTGACATCTGCTGCTGATAGACTAACTAACCTAGCGACTTCTGCCAATAACGGAATTGGTGGAGCATTGGGTGCGGCAAGTTCTTTAAGTGGTAGTTTAGAAAAGCTTCCCGGTGCATTAGGTGCCGCTGCAAGTAAGCTAGGAGGATTGACTACCCTAGCTTCTGCTGGATTATCAGTAGGTGCAATCGCACAACTGCAATCTGCTATCGCATCATTATCATCAGGTGGTCCGGCAGCAATCAATCTACCTACAGTTGGCTTCAACACGAACGATCGGGCATCTATCACCGCCCAAACAACGACTCTACTCGGTGATCCAGGAATACCTCCTCCTAATCTTACTGGGGCAGTACCCACAGAAGCCGTATCTACTTATGAATCGCACAAAGCAGCAAATGATGCGTTGTCTAATGAATTCAAAAAAATAACAGATGAATTCATTACATTAACTAATGCATCGCTTGCTGCTCATGGCGCATTCACCGAAGCCAACAATACATATCCAGCTGGCGACCCTGCAATTGCAGCAGCATATGATAAATGGAAAGCAGCCCAGGCCGCAGCTATTGTGGTTCGGGACAAAGGGTTAGCATTTCAAAAGGCTCACCCTGAGTTTGCCTAACACGATAAATACTACAAAGGAATAACAAATGGCACAGTATGTCGGCTTCAGCACTCAGAATGTATGTCAACCTAGAAGTAACAACATCCAGATTGGCAGCGTAGGTACGAGTTATACTGCTGTAGGTCCTAACGGACTTACTCCAATCAATGGATATGGTGTTACTTCAGGATTAGGTTCAACGATTTCACCTATCTACTCTGGTAAAAAGTTTCTTACTCTCGACCAGCAACTTGTCATCAGAGATTTCATCAACGCATTGAATATTCCACGAGGACAAAAGGTAGGACAACCTGGCTACGGTACTGGTATCTGGGATTACCTCTTTGAACCAAATACGCCGGACTTGCAAATACTACTAGAAAACGATATCAGAAGTATTGCAGCAAATGACCCGAGAATAGATATTAACTACCTGAAATCTTACACGCAAGAGAATGGAATTTTGTTAGAAATTCAGCTTGCTATTCTTCCCTTTAATAATCCACAAACACTTAATGTGTTTTTTAATTCTCAGAATAATTCTGCCTCATTAGTATAAAATCCACTTTTTTGATAATGATAAATACTTAATCAAAAGAGAGTAGCCATGGTAACCAGCACCCGCCAAGCAGCATTATTCGGTCTTAATGACTGGCAAGCATTGTATCAGACTTTCCAACAAGCAGACTTCAAGAGCTATGACTACGAGACCCTGCGTAAGAGTTTCATTGATTACCTACAACTATATTATCCAGAAACATTCAATGACTTTACTGAATCTTCGGAATACATTGCACTGCTTGACATCATCGCATTCATGGGCCAAGGACTTGCATTCAGAGATGATTTGAATGCTAGAGAGAACTTCATTGACACCGCTCAACGCAGAGACTCAGTGATCAAACTCGCAAATCTGGTAAGCTACACTCCGAAAAGAAATCTAGCAGGTCAAGGTTATCTTAAGGTAACTGGCATATCTACTACACAGAATATAACTGACATCACTGGTATGAATCTGAGCAATATGACCATTCTTTGGAATGATCCTGCTAATCCTAGCTGGTTAAATCAGATGAATACAATCTGGAATGCTGCCTTTGTCAGTTCTCAGCGTATCGGACAACCAGGAAATTCTGCTGACATCTTGGGCGTAACGACTAGTGAGTATGCTATTCAGATCGCCCCTACCGCATTGCCTATCGTGCCTTTCACTTCTTCTATCAATGGTCAAAACATGGACTTTGAACTAGTGAGTGTAACTTCTGCGAATGAAGATTATGTGTATGAGATTCCTCCTGCACCATCAGGTAGATTCAATGTGCTTTATCGTAATGACCAATTAGGATTTGGAAGTCCTCAAACAGGGTTCTTCTTCTACTTCAAGCAAGGCAATCTTCAGACATTTGATTTCACCCTGCAACAACAAATCTCTAATCAGATCATTCCGATCGGGACGATTCAAGGAGTTAACAACACAGATACTTGGTTGAATCAATTCAACACTAGCGGCACCCGGATCCCGTGGGCACAAGTAGAGAATGTATATTCAAATGCATATCTACAAACAGAATCTAGTGGAAAGAAAATCTTTTCTGTAAATTCTGGATTCAACGACCAAGTATCATATGTATTTGGTGATGGCGTGTTCTCTGAGATTCCAGTAGGAAACTTTAGAGCATATGTCCGTGCAGGTAATGCTCTCACTTATACTATTGACCCTAGCGAGATGAACGGTATCTCGGTCTCCTTCACCTATATTGACAGAACAAACAAAGCACAGACTCTAACTATCAGTCTTGCCCTACCACTGACTGTATCAAATGCACAGGCTCGCGAGACTCTAGACGATATCAGACTCCGTGCACCTACTCGCTATTATTCTCAGAATCGCATGGTTAATGGCGAAGACTATAATAATTTCCCGTTCACACTCTACAGTTCAATCGTTAAATCAAAAGCACTTAACCGCTCTTCAGTCGGTGTATCTAAAAACTTAGACTTGCTTGATCCTACTGGCAAGTATTCAAGCACGAACTCATTTGGTTCTGATGGTGCATTGTACCAAGATGATACTGATGGTTTCTTGACTATGACGGTGAACAACACGAATGACATCATATCATTCTTCACCAACGACCTAGCTGCTGCATTGTCACAAAACGATGCCAATCAATACTACATTCAAAACTACCCTAGGTATGATGTAAACACCGCATCTGGAGATGGTGTTGTATTTTGGCAGACAAGCACAGTAGACACTGGTTCTGAATCAGGATATGTATACAATATCATCCAAACTATCAAGTCACCCATCTCAGTTGGAACTTATAACACTAACAACCTAAAGTATATGACGGCAGGCGCGTTGTGTAAGTTTACTGCGCCTTCAGGGCAATACTTTGATGTTAACAATAGATTACAATCTGGCATCCCAGGTGTTAGTGGGTCGTCTTATGTCTGGACTACGGTCCTCTCAGTAGCTGGTGATGGTAGCAACTTTGGTCAAGGTAGTTTTGCTAATGGAACCGGTCCGATCAAATTGAACGGATATATTCCTGACGGTGCCATAGTATCACAGATAATTCCAGTATTTGATAATGTGTTCTACACGACTCTGATTCAGGAAGCAGTCATAAGAATGGAGCTGCAACAGAGTTTTAGCCTAGTGTTCAACAACTCTTTATTGATCAATCAAGAGAGATGGTCTATCTCAACCTACACTGATCCAAATGCGTTCGTGTATTTTTATAGCACACCTAACAGCAATGTTTACACTGTGACCTATCGTTCTACAAAGTATTTCTTTGGCTCAGTCGCAGATACTAGATTCATCTTTGATACTGATCAGGTCGTATATGATCCGTATTCAGGTAAGATCATTCAAGACTTTGTAAACATTTTACAAATCAACAATCAGTTTGGTTCTTCACAATCTTTAGGCAGAGAGTATGTTGTAAATGTAGTAGGGCAGACTGCTGAACCTGATGGATATATCAATGACTACCAGATTGAAGTCTCTGCTACTGATGTGAATAATCAACAGTTAATATTGAATCCTGATTTCTTCAGTAATATTACTGGCTATGTTGACGGTGGCTCAAACATCGGAGTATACACTTTCTTTGAGACAGCAGTAGATGCGAGCAACCTAACAAGAAGATTCATCATTCCATCATCATCTGTAATTTATAGTTATGCTACTATCGGTGAGATTGAGGTTGTTAAGTATGATTATCCAGTAGGACAACTGTTTTATGCATACACAGATAACCTATTCTTTGTATCAGTGCAAGACCCTACACAGATTATACCAGCATACACTATGTTTCCGCAACCACAATACTCAGTGTTACCGGGTAGACAAGGATTATCTTATCAGTATAGACACAATTCAAATAATACGAACAGAATAGATCCAGTGGTGACGAATATCATTGATCTATATGTGCTGACCCAATCATATTACACTGCATATACAAATTATATTCAAGACACTGCGAATACTATACCAAAACCAGAATCTCCTACTATCAATCAACTAAATCAAGATTATGGAAAAGTACAAGACTACAAGATGCTATCAGATGCTGTGATTTTAAACAGTGCGGTCTTCAAACCATTGTTTGGACCCAAAGCAAATCCTGCATTACAAGCCACTATCAAGGTTGTGCCAGTAGCAAATACAAGTGCGAGTAACAACGAGATTGTTAGTGCGGTGCTGACAGCCATGAATAATTATTTTGATATCAATAACTGGAACTTCGGAGCCACATTCTACTTCTCAGAACTCAGTGCTTATCTACACGCAGAGTGCGGAGAATTAATCAGTGCAGCAGTTCTTGTGCCAAATGATCCGAGTAAACCATTCGGATATCTGTATGAGATAACTTGCTTGCCTTATGAGATTTTTGCTAACGCCGCAGTTGCCGATACGATAGTCGTAGTTCCGGCATTAACACCCACTGAATTACAAATAGGATAAAGTATATAACATGGCAACTACTAGAGTAAGAACTTTAACCTTTCTTCCGGAAATATTTCAAACTCCGTCTAATTCCCAATTCTTAGCAGCGACACTGGATCAACTTGTTAATCCTCCTGTTGCAACTAGAATCCAAGGTTATGTCGGTAGTAGATTTGGCTACGGAGTAAATGCTAAAGATCACTATGTCACCGAACCTACTAAGACCCGCACTGATTATCAACTTGATCCAGGCGTCGTATTTACTGCCCCGTCCAATTCTACTAATCCTCCAGCCGGTAGTGCAGTGGAGTTCATCAGCTATCCTGGAATAATTGATGCCCTTAAACTAGATGGTGGTGCAACCGATGATAACAGTGCGTTATTCAAGAGTCAGTTCTATTCTTGGGATTCTTTTGCTGACCTAGATAAACTCATCAACTTCAACGAATACTATTGGCTACCATTGGGTCCACCGGCAGTTACTGTTTCGGCTAGCACGGTCTACAGTAACCAACAGTATGTGATAACTGATCTACCTAATGGTTATCAAGTTTCTATTCAGAATCAAGTCGGCAGCAGTATTAATCCCACCCTCACATTACTCAGAGGCGGAACATATACATTCACGGTAAACCAAGCTTCTCAGTTTTGGATTCAGACTTTGCCTGGAACTTCAGGCTATGAACCCCCTCCTAATCAAAACATATATACAAGAAATGTCTATGGAGTAACTAACAACGGTGCTGAACAAGGAACTGTTACTTTCAACGTTCCTGCTGCTGATGCACAGAATGAATATATAATCCCTGGCAACCTTGTAGTTGACTTAGTTAGCACGACTCCGTTTCAGAGCATCAACGGTCAACTTTTATCATCGTTTGAAAACATAGATGGGGTGACATCGCTAGAAGGCCTGACAGTGATGTTTTATGGCACCGGAATTGATCCGGGCAATCCTACTGGCTATGTCTCTTCTTACTTCAGCGAAGAAGGAGTTCCGTATGATACAAACAGTAGCGAGATACAGGCTGTAACCCCTCTGACCCTGACTGTAGGCAGTTCTAGTGCTACTAACTTCACGCTAATTACCGGTGACACGAATATGTTTACTGTAGGTAGCTTGATCACATTTGATGCTCCTACTTTCGGTGGCGTCAATGCAGGGCAGTTCTATTATATCGGTTCCATCTTGAACTCGGTTGACTTTACTATCTCTGCTACTCCGGGCGGCCCCGATCTCGCATTGGTTCCAGGTGCCGGTGCTATGCCAATTAACTTTGATAATGTTCCTAGAGCAGAACAAAATCTGCTTATTGGAAGTATCACAAACATAAGTGGCACCGATTATTTCGTCCTATCTTCCGGCAACACTAATAATATGGTTGTCAACACAACTGTCACCTTTAACAATGTGTTTGGTGGTGTCACTGCTGGTCAAGTTTATTTTATCAGTGAAATAATAGATTCCGTAACTTTTGCGGTGTCTAGTATTATTGACGGGCCATCTTTAAATCTTACTGTCGGTACTTGTAATATGGGAGTGGTGATCAACCAGGGTCAACTTGAGAATGGATTCACTACTACGGTACGAGACAACTTCTATCGTGTTCAATATTCGGGCGACCCTTCTAATCCTGTGATCAGGCTATATCCAGCTGGAGAAATTCCGATCAACCAACGGATCACTCCTCAATTAGGACAACAATTTAGGAGCATACCTTTCTATCGTGATGCTCTCGGTGACCTACTAGAAATCCCCGCGGTGACTGCTCCGCTTGATACACTCTACTATCAAGACGGCACCTATGCGAACAAAGTTGGTATTATCAAATTAATCGCTAACAGTGCTAGCAATGGCATAGATGTAGATACCCAGATTTTAGGTAGAAAAAATTACACTTCGCCTAACGGAGTAGTGTTCACTAATGGTCTAAAGGTTCAGTTTAACGGTAATATTATTCCTTCAAGCTATCTGACAGGACAGTACTATGTTCAAGGTGTAGGGACTGCAATTGAGTTAGTCGCAGTCAGCGAACTAGTATGCCCGGAAAACTTCACTCAAGGTAACTATATTCCTTATGATTCTACTCCTTTTGATACGACTAATTGGGATGTAGAATTATACGTTCCCGTCTTGCCAGACTACTTGACTGTTGCAAGAAATTCAATCAGCAGAAATCCTTGGTCTAGAAGTAACAGATGGTTTCATATTGATGTTATCAATGCGACTGCGACATACAACAACAATCCTGCTATATTAACAGCATATGCAACTGCAAAAAATAAGGCGGCCCGCCCTATTATTGAATTCTATCCAAATCTGAAATTATTCAACACTGGTATTGTTGGTAAAAGCCCAGTGGATTTCGTTGATACGCGAACAATACTCCCATTAGTTGATGTTGCTGGTGCATTAAACTACTATCCAGATATTCAAGTCTACACAAATGCGACTGCTACTTTGTCAGCGGCAGTGAGTGCGACCACAACTACGATAACTGTCCCTGCAACTTCCGTTATTGGAGAGATTCAGAATCTTATGTTTATCGCTGATTCTCTCGGTGAACTACCAATAAACTCTCAGATCACTGATATCACAGGAACCGACACCCTAACTATCACCGTGACATGGTCAAGTCCGACATCTTTCGCAGGCGGCAGTAATATCTCATTCGTCGCCTCTGCTAATACCGTAAATGATTATGCGTTATTCTCAGGTTCTAGAGTTGTATTTGCTGCTGCCGGCGAAGTGTATACCGCAAGCAATTTTATGGTCGGCACCGAATACACTATCGTAACATTAGGTGATACTGATTGGAATGATATCGGTGTTATCGGTATCCCTACTGTAGGCACAAAATTTATTGCTACTGGTGCGGGGACCGGTACTGGCACAGCTAGTATACCTGATCCAAATGTAAGAAACAAGATATATGTTTCTGAGTTCTCTACTATCGTGCCTGAAACCCGTCCGGTGCTTACATTGACGGTTGCAGATGATGGTATCTGCATTCCTGAGACTCAGATCGTTGCAATTCGTGGTTATAATTATCAAGGCGTTAGTTTCTGGTATGATGGTGTCAAGTGGACTGAATCTCAGCAAAAGATCACTGTAAATCAGGCCCCGCTGTTTGATATCTTTGATTCTAATGGAATCAGCCTGAGCGATATGGCAGTATATCCAAGCTCATCATTCGTCGGTAGCAAATTGTTTGCATATGGTATTGGCAGCGGAAGCCCTGACTCAGTATTAGGTTTCCCAGTAAGATATAGTTCAATATCAAACTCTGGTGATATTAGCTTTGATGTGTCACTCAACTCTGACACTTTTAAATATGTTAGCGGCAGCAATCCGATTACGGAGAATATCAACATTGGATATGTATATAATTACACATCAGGCACTGAACGAATTAGGCAGCTAGGATGGCAGACAGCCGTCGCCCCTAGTGAGCAGTATCAAATTTTTAGTTTCAACTATGATCCTCTTCGTCCTACTTATAACTTCTTGTGTGATATCGCGGCTACACCCGAACCAACCGGAACCACTGTTGCTGGTGGATTTGTCACCGGAGCCACATATACTATATCTTTTTCAGGAACAACTGATTTCACTTCGTTCGGTGCTGCTGCAAATATAGTAGGAGAAAAGTTTGTTGCAAACTTGACAAACCCTATCTCTGTTACTTCAATGTTACGCAACTATGAATATACTATCGTGTCACTAGGTTCTACTAATTGGAATGCTATCGGTTACACAGGTAATCCTGTTATTGGGGGTGCATTCACATATAACGGTACCGCTGTAGTAGGAGCCGGGACAGTTTCTGGGGCAACTGCTGGCACTGGTATTGCAAGTAGTGTAGGTTGGCCAACAGTTCAGGTCTATGTGAACAATGTGTATCAGGATCCGGCTAATTATACCGTTGTGATCGGGTCTAACACTACTAACATCAGTCTATCTACTGCTATCACAGATCATATAGTAACTAGCACAGTAATTCAAGTATTGATTTTAAGTAATCAAGTAAGCACGACTGCATACTACAGCATTCCGATCAATCTTAATAGCAATCCGTTCAACGAAGACTTGACTATCGCCAATTACGGAGATATCGGCAACCAGTATCGTGATATATTCATCAATGCTCCTGGCACTACTGGTAATATCTATGGTGCAAACAACTTTAGAGATTTAGGAAATCTTGTTCCATATGGCACCAAACTGATTCAGAACTCTGCGTCATTAGTTCTTCCTGGAGCTTTCCTGCGATCAATGAGTACCAACTTATTTGATTCTCTGCTTTACAATAGCAGATCCTATATCAATTACAAGCAACTCATAGTAGATACTGTTCAAAACACCGACTTCGTGCAGCGGTATACACCTTCACAGATTTTAGACTCTGCTCTTGATCAGATTACTGCTGCGATGAGCGAGATCAACTCATTCTTCTGGTCAGACATGTTACCGTCAAAGACTACTTACGTTTCAAATACGTATACCTTTAACAATGGACTAGATGTTTCAATATATCCCCTATCTCAAGTCTATAATTTCAGTAGTGCTAACTACAACGGAGTTTTGGTATACCTTTACAGAGTAATTGATGGTGTCACTGTTGAGAAACAGTTAACTACTGGTGTAGATTATATCATTAGCACCACATCACCTTCGTTGTCAATAGTGATTCCTTTGCAAGACCAAGACCGAGTCACGATCAACGAATACAATCAAACCTATGGTTCTTATGTTCCGAACACTCCAACTAAGTTGGGACTATATCCTTCATTTCAACCAGGAGTCGTGCTTGATAGCGACTACCTAACACCAACATACTTCATCAGGGGACACGACGGATCCTTCACTAAATTATACGGCGAGTATAACGCAGAATTAGGAATACTAGTGGACTTCAGAGATCAAGCACTGCTAGAATTTGAGTTGAGAGTTTATAATAACCTCAAATTGAGTACCATTGTTCCTATCTCAAAGTTTGATGTTGTTCCTGGCTTCTTTAGAAACACTGATTATACATGGAAAGAGTTCTTAAACATCTACAGTCCAGCATTCCTCAACTGGATCGGTCAGAATCGTCTACAATATAAGACACAGTATTACACTAAGAACGCCGAATTCAGTTATAATTATACAAATTCAGCTAACAAGTTAAATGGTGCTCCTATCCAACAAGGATATTGGAGAGGTGTCTATGAGTATTTTTATGACACGACTACTCCTAATGAAACTCCTTGGGAGATGTTAGGCTTCACTGATCAACCTACTTGGTGGGAGACTAGATACGGCCCGGCTCCTTACACGAGTGACAACGGCGTGCTCTGGGGAGATTTGGAAGCAGGTTATGTTTGGAACAACGGCGACTCTTACGTAAGACCGCAATGTGCCCGCCCTGGATTGAATAGAATTATTCCAGTGGATTCTGCTGGTAAATTACTATCACCGCTCAAGTCTATCGTAGGCAACTACAATCCTAATACTTTCCAGAAAGATTGGGTTGTAGGTGATGATGGTCCAACTGAACTAAGCTATCGTCGTAGTTCTACTTATCCATTTGATCTTATGAGAATATTTGCATTGACTAAGCCAGCTGAATTCTACAATCTAGGAGTTGACTTAGACAACTACAAGTATAACGCAGAATTCAATCAGTATCTGGTCAATGACAGAAGCCATCTTATCATCTCAAATGTTCCTGTATACGGTAATGGTACTCCGGCAACCAGTTATATCAATTGGATTGTTGACTATCAAAAGCAACAAGGAGTAGATGCTACTAATACTATCACTACTCTACTAAACAATCTAGATGTGAGATTGGTTTATAGACTGGCTGGATACAGCGACAAAGATCAACTACAGTTCTTTGTTGAGAAGCCGTCACCAACTAATATCAATTCTTCGTTGCTAATTCCGAATGAGAGCTATTCTGTTCTGTTATACGAAAATCAACCGTTTGATCAAATCATGTTCAGCGGCGTCGTTGTTCAACAGAATAATGGATACTGGACTGTATTTGGTAATTCGCAAAATCTTGCATACTTTGAAATACTTGATCCTAAATATAGCGGTCACACAGAAACAATAACCATAGTAAAGCAGAAAGTTAAAGTTACAACTTCCTACTATAAAACAAAAACTTTGATTCCTTATGGCACTAAGTTCTATAACACCCAAGACCTATCACAGTTTCTATTAGCATATGGTGCTAACCTAGAATCCAAGGGAATGATTTTTAACAAGACTCAGAATGGTATGGTAATAAATTGGAAGCAGATGGTCTACGAATTCCTATATTGGACTCAGACTGGCTGGACTAACGGTAGCCTCATCACATTGAATCCTGCTGCGACAGATATGGTCATTGACCCAGCAACTGCCCTAATTCAGCCACTAACTATCCACGAGCATAACTTCATTCTAAATCAAAACCTATATCCTATTAATCTGAAAGACCTCTGTATAAATCGTGACGGAACTGCGTTCAATGTCCATACGTTGAACGACGGTGATGCTATGGCATATGCACAGTTTAATGTAAGCAACTTTGAACACGGCATCGTATTCAATAACACGACTCTGTTTAATGATGTGATATACAATCTAGTTACTGGTCTTCGCCAGAATCGTATTAGCGTTCGCGGCACAAAGTCTGCTGAATGGAACGGCACGGTAAATGCACTGGGATTCATCTTCAATCAGAATAACATTCAACAATGGAACGGTAATCTAAAGTATACCAAAGGCGAGATCGTCATCTATAAAAACAAGTATTGGGCTTCACAACAAGTTATTGAACCGTCAATGACTTTCGACCAATTAGCATGGCAAGAGATCGCATATGATACAGCAAAGCAAGGATTACTAGCGAATCCTTCTACCCGTGCATATGAAAGCACGCTTTATTATGATATCTACAAAGCAAATCTTCAACAGGATGCTGACCTACTCGCTTTCTCATTGATCGGCTATCGTCCGAGAGACTACCTAGCCCTGATTGATCTTACCTCTGTTGCACAAGTTCAAGTGTATCAGAACATGATCATCAACAAAGGAACTCTCAATGCGATTAGTGCATTTAAAAATGCTAATCTACCACAAGGTGGCATCAAGTATGAAACTTTTGAAAACTGGTCTATCAAGACAGGTGATTATGGCGGTGTATTAAATCAGAATTTCGTTGACTTCAGAACTAACCAAAAATACATGACCGGAGACCCTTCAATCATTAGTCTGACTGACGGTACTGGACCGTCAACTCCTGGGTCACTGCAAGTTGTTCCTACATACAGCCTGTTCAACTACGGTAGACAGATTACTAGTGAAAATATTCTGAACACTACCAGTTCAGAACCTACTTCGTTCCTGTTCCCGAGTGCGGGTTATGTCAACTTCAATGATGTCAAAATGTCTTCTTACTTCTATTCTGGATTGCCAACAGCGGTAAATAGAAGCGGAACCATCATTCCTATTCAGAACTTCTATGTAGGTGAATATCTCTGGCTAGCTAATTTCAAAGAGAAGTGGGGAGTCTACGGATGGAAAACTATCGGTGAAGTAACGACTATTCAGAATAATCTCAATCAGACTGCGACGATTACCTTCTCTAAACCGCATGGGTTAAAAGCGTTGGATCCGATGGCAATCGTCAACTTCTCAACTCTAGTAGACGGTTACTACCTAGTGATTCAGTCTGTGAATCTCTATCAGGTAATAATCAGCATCTCATTGCCTACTTCAGCTCCTGTTATCACTCAGGGTAGAGGATTGGGCATGTCCTTTGAGTCGCATCGTGTCGCAACCCCATCAGAACTCATCAACCATGATCTTACTGACAACGAGTTTATTGTCAATACCTTCTGGGTAGATGAAAACAACGACGGTAGCTGGGCAGTATATCGCAAGACTATTAACTATCTCTATCAAGACACACTGGAAAAAACTCAATCAACTACTTTAGGTACTGCCGTTGCTTACACACCTGAGATCGGTTACATGATAAGTGATGCTGGCCAAGGCAAGGTATACATTTACTCTTATAATGCATTGACCGAATCATATGTATTAGGACAGACATTTACACAAGATGTGTCGTTCGGTTCCAATATCGTATACACAGGAAATACTTATGTAATCACTCAACCTGAAAATACTGCTTCGGTATACATCTATGTGCTAAACAATACGATTGCCACATTCAACGATCTTATCTTGTCACAAACACTTACTCCGACAGCAGCAGACAAGGTTGCTATCTCAGGTGATGGTAACTGGGTCTATGTTTCTAATGTGACTGATAATCTCGTGTATGTATATCGCAAAGATAATATACTTCTTGATGCAGGGTATTTCACCCCAGGTCAAACCTATGTGATTACTAGCGTCGGTGATACAGACTTCACTGCTATTGGAGCAGCGGCTAATCAGTTGGGTATAACGTTTGTGGCTACTGGTGCTGGAACAGGCACTGGTACAGCCACACAGATCACATATAAGTTAGCAAATACGATTGTCGGAAGTGCTGTAGGAATAGTTTCAGGTGACAAGTTTAGCTTCTCGCTTTCAACAAACTACAACGGAGATACTCTTGTTGTAGGTGCACCGTTCAAAGATTATAGCACAACCATTAATAACTGGGGGACTGCCTACACTTATCAGAGAACCTTACAAAACTTCATCGCTAACTATACTACGATCACCGGAAACCCTCAACAGTTCACACTAGCCTGGACACCTAGCACCACGGCAACTACAGTGAGTGCAACCAATGCAACTGGTAATTTAATTACACTTACAAGTGCTACAGGTATCAATGTTAATGATCCAATTATCTTTACTGGCAATGGGTTATCCGGTACTGGAATTGAAGGCAATACTGTTTATTATGTAAAAACTAAAGTAAGCAACAATATTACTCTTAAAACATCACGTTCAACATCTAGCACGGTAACAGTTGCTACTGTAGGTTCAGTTTCTAATCTCACTGCTACTGCACAATCAACTCCATTATATGTTACCCGCAATGGTGTATTAGTAACTGACAACAACTATGCAGTAATCGGAACTCAGTTCTATTATACAGGCCCGCTATTAGCAGGCGACATCATCTCTGTAAATGATAGCCAATTCACACTGTCACAAGAACTCACTTCAATATATAATGATAGACCCGACGTTGAATTCGGTTATGCTACAGACATGAATACATTTGGTACGAACATTCTCATCGGTTCACCGTACGAGATTGACACTAAGGGTGAAGAAGGTGCGGTTTACAGTTATATCAATGGCGGTGCAAGATATGGTATGGTTATTGGTACTGCCGAATGCAATGTCACTGGTAATAAGACTGTATTGATAAATGGCTATGCAGTAAATCTAAATGCAGGCAATGCAGCTAGCGTGGCTAACATCATAAATCATAGCAACATCATAAATGTTCAAGCTGCTGCGACATCGGACAACAAGTTGATCATTCAGCTTGTCAACACCACTATCGCTCCAGTCAATCTCAAGCTGGTCATCAGTGCGGTTGATGATACCGTTCTATCAGAACTAGGAATCACCCTGTATACAGAGACTCAAATCATCAAGTGTCCACACGGTACCGGTCCAACTGAGTTCGGTTCTACCATCAAGATCAGTGGCAACAGTGTTGTAATCTCTGCACCAGTCGGCACAAGATATGAAGGAACTGTGTTTGACTTTGTGAATCAATTCAACCTAGATGATGACACTGTGTTTGACAATAATGCTACCCAGTTTGTTGACGCATATCCTAATGCGGGTGCAGTCTATATGTTTGACTACCTCGCGAATTATAACGAGAATATTGCTGATCCCGGTGCATATGTATACGCACAGGCCGTGAACGACAAGTCTCTTGATTATGGATATGAGCCAAGATATGGCACTGCGTTAGACTTTAATGCCAATGTAGTCGTTGTGGGTACTCCTGACTTCATGCCGTCAACTCAAGGTGGTCAAGTTGTATCATATACAAATGGAGTAGGTGTTTCGGACTGGGCAGTATATAGAGATTCTGCTCCAGTGGTTGACATCAATCTTATTCAGAATACACAGTTATTCAACGCTACTACTAACAATACGCTTGTAAATCTAGACTATATGGATCCTCTGCAGGGTAAACTATTAGGTGCAGCAAGAGAAAATCTTGACTTTATATCTGGAACTGATCCTGCAAAATACAATGTTGATGCTTCTGGACAATCAGGTATGCTCTGGGGAGCAGAACATGTGGGCAGACTGTGGTTGAACACAACTAACATACGATTCGTGAACTACCATCAAAACGATGATGCTGTTTACAACAGTCAGTACTGGGGTGCTATTTTTCCAGGATCAGACGTAGCCGTTTATAGCTGGATCGCAAGTTTCGTTCCTCCTGTAAACTATCAGGGTCCAGGCGTACCATATGATGTGAACACGTATTCAGTTAATAACACCCTAAATGCTTCAAATGTGATCTCACCTGTATACTATTTCTGGGTGCGAAACACTAATATTATCTTTAGTCAGACCAACAAGACTCTATCTGATAGCGTCGTTGCATCCTACATTGAAAATCCAAGAGCTTCAGGCATCTCATATATGGCACCGTTGCTTCCAAATACATTCGCACTATACAATGTGTTGAGTTATTTTGATGACACCAACACTGTATTCCATATAGGATTTGCGAACGGCACCACTGATGATGCATACCATCAAGAGTTTGCCCTGATCAGAGAGAACTATCCTGATGACTTCCTACCGGGTCTTCCTAAAATCTCACAGGTCAACGCATATAATCAGTATGGTGAGCCCACATCATTATATGCTAGAATGCTTGACTCACTGACAGGTTGCGATACTTCTGGTGAAATTGTTCCGGATCCAGCACTACCTCTTGCAGTGCAGTCTGGTGTTCAATCAAGACCTAAGCAGAGTTTTTTCTATAATAGATTCTTAGCACTTAAAAACTATCTGACATATGCAAATACTAAACTTGCACTATATCCTATCTTTGAACTGAGAGCGGAATTATCCTTCTTATTCCAGATCGGACCTATTAATCCAAGTACTGGTATACCCTACTACGATACGACCCAGTACTGGAGTTATACAAATTGGTGGGCCACTGGTTACAATAACAGCACTAGAGCAACTATACAGGTATCATTCTATGCTGATTTGTCCGAACTTAATCCACCGATAAACACTCTAGTAAAAGTTCTTCAGAACGGAGCCGGCAAGTGGGAAATTTACAAATATAATGGCAGCGGACACTGGACTAGAGTTGGTTTAGAGAACGGCACTATTGAATTTAGTAGTTATCTATGGGATTATGCTGCTGGACACCTTGGTTGGAGCGGTAACTTCTATGACACGACTCCTTTTGATCTATATCCTAGCGAAGAAACAAGAAATATTGTACGGGCACTGAATGAACAAATCTATATTAATGACCTGTTGATATACAGAAACGAGAGTTTGATCCTACTGTTTGAATATATTCAGAGCGAGACTTCTGAATCGCAGAACTTCTTGCCTTGGTTGAACAAGACATCATTGCTTGATGTCTCTCATACTGTTCGTGAGTTGCTTCCATACGAGACATTTAGATCAGACAATGAAGTATTCCTAGAAGGTTATATCAACGAAGCAAAACCGTATCATGTCGTCATCAAAGACTTCGTGTTCACTTACGCTGGTACTGATGTATATCAAGGGGATATTACCGACTTTGATGTCCCGGCAGAATACAATAGCACATACCAGCAGTTCATCTCTCCCCAGTTGACATATGCAACTTATCCTAGCGGTAGATATGAATATACGCTGACCAATCCTATCTGGCAGACTCAGCCATATAATCAATGGTTCGCTAACTACGGTGTTTCTCTGACTGGTATTGAGAACTATCCTATATCTACGCTAGAGACGTATTTGACACACGGAACCCGAGAGATTGTTGTTGATAACATCTCAGGTTTCCCGATCAATGGCGTCATCACTATCGGGACTGAAAGAATAAGTTACGCATTTATAGATCGTGCGATCAATACATTAGCCGGTCTAGAGCGTGGAGTAGACGGCACTACTGTAAGTGACCATCTACCGGGAGAAAAGATTTATATTGATCTTCCACCTGTCATTGTTATTAACGGTGGCTCTGGATATGCAAATCCACCTAAGGTAACTGCTTACATAGATACTAGCAAGTATCCGGAACCAAAGAAAATAGCACAGTTTGAAACAGTAATGTATCTGGATTCAGTGTTACAGATTAATCTGGTCAGTCCTGGCGAAGGATATGTTGTTACTCCTGAACTAATAGTTGAGCCAGCTGAGATTCTGTATTTCACCAACGATGATATTGATCCTGATGCACATACTATTACTGTCTACGCACCTAATCTTCAGACTGGGGCCATGATTCAGTATGTCAATACTACGCTGTCAGACACTGGAAATCTAATCAACGGTCAATGGTATTATGTAGGTGTCGTGTCAACTTCCCCTGACATTGTAGTAGCTCTATATTCTACATACAATAATGCTATTAATGATTATAACAGAATTCCTATTCATCAGACTGGCATTGTTGCTCCGCAATTGATGTCATTGAACCTAGGAGCAAGAGCATTTGCTGTTACCTCTTCTACTCCCACAAGAGAGAACAATATAACGATCAAGTTTGATCGTACCTCTTACGGATCGCAAGTTCAAGACTGGGTAGAATCTGCATATTACGGATCTTACTTTGCTGGAAATTACAATAACTCCAATGCCGTTGCTAGTTCACGATATACACTTGAAAATGTAAATCCTAACATCAATGACATCCTAGCAAGTGCCCAAGGATTTGTGCTTGAGGTAACTGATGTTGGCAATAACAGACAACTAACATGGTCTTCGTTCATTCGCTATGTCGCAAGCACGCAGAGTTCTGACAATTCCATCACCCTAATTCCACAAGACGGCAATAATGATCCGATGAATCCAGAACCAAACGCTTCTGGTACAACAATCGGCTTCTATGTCGGCATGCCTATTAAGTTCACCGGCGCAACAGTTGGCGGACTGGTAGTCGGTGTAGAATACTATGTGCTAGCGGTTATTGATGAGTTAAACTTTACCGTCTCTGAAACAATCGGCGGATCAGTATTTGTTCTTACTACAGCTACGGTGCCTACATCTGGATTAGAGTGTATCGTCGGAGAAGTTGTTGACACTGCTATCCTGTCTGTTAACTATCCAGGCATAATGCAGGCTACTGCTACTACAGCAAGTATCAATGCGGTCACTATTCCGCTAACAGCGATAGGTACCGGCGGCACTATTGGATTCTACCCTAATCTTTCAGTATTCTTTACTGGAAATGTGTTCGGTGGTATTACAGAAAATCAAAACTATTATGTAACATCAGTCATTGATGATCAAAACTTCACTATGTCATTGACTGAGAATGCATTGACGACCGCATTGCTTGCTACCACATCTGGTACAAATATCTTGACGGTTGACTCTACTACTGGATTCACAGTCAATGATCCTATCATAATCAATACAATGGTGATTGCAGGAAGTGATGTAAAAACATTCGGTAATATAGTTTCTGGTACAACTTACTATGTTCGTCAAATACTAAACACAACTGAGATGGTCATCTCAACTGCGATTAACGGAAGTGCTTTTGTTCTTTCTACTGTGGTCGCAGCGTCGGACACTTCGGCAGTTCTTACTGATCAAAAAGATACATTGAAGCTGACCAATGAAACTGGTTCAATGACAATCAATGTCCTTCTTCCAGTAAGTCCCGGACAAGTCAATGGTCAGTTGTTTACGCTGTATGACACCTCTACACCTTCTGTTGGAATTCCCGCAGGAACTGCAAGCAATCTAGTAGTTCAAAATGTTGCAGCCACACTTTCTACAGTGAACAGAGTAGCAATGTCAAGCACTGTTGGCTTATATGTAAATATGCCTATCAGATTCAACAATCCGATCGGTGGACTATCTACCAGCACAACCTACTATGTCTTAACTTCTGGAGTTATCACAGTCACTGTAACGAACACTTCATCAACCGGTAACCTGATGACATGCAGTAATACTGACTCTCTGTATCTAGGTATGCCTATCGTATTTTCTGGTTATCAAATGGGCGGCATCGTCATCGGACAGACGTATTACGTCTACTCTATTGAAAGTAACCATACTCAGTTCTCTATCTCTACGAATGGCATAACTCAGCTTCCACTTCAAGTGGATAACGGCACGATGACAGGGACAGGGAATCAATACATAACTATCTCAGCATCTATAAGTGGATCGGTTGAACCAGTTACAGGCGGCACCTTACCAAATACTACCGTGTCACAGCATGTAACTGCGCCGGCAACCTTTGATGTGTCATATATTTTAGGTGGGTATGTGGTAGTTGTAGCAGATCCGGGTTCTGGCTTTGCAGTCAACAACACCTTTGCGATCAGCGGAGCAGATGTAGGAGGAACTTCCCCTGCAAATGATGTCACTGTGACGGTCACTGCAATTGATGCTAACGGTGGAATCTCAACCGCGTCTGCTTCGGGTACACCGTTCGGTGCAGACTTAAGTTATTATCTAAAAGTAACTGGACCTAATCAGTTTGAAGTCTACTCTAATCCTCTGATGACTGTTCCGGTAAGTGGAATTACTTTCCCTTATAATGGTTTTACTGAAACAACTGCAACTGCGACCACAGTATCAACTAACAGGATTACAGTTGCAGATTCGTCAATATTTGCTGTGAATGATCCTGTAGTATTTACGGGAACAGTGTTTGGCAACATAGTATTAGGTGCAACTTATTACATCCTAACAAAGCCAACACCTACTACTGTCACCGTTTCTGAAGTTCCAAATGGTAGTGTATTTGTTCTAACTACTGATACAGGTTCAATGTTGATGACTAGACCAGGAAGCTTCGCGTTCTTACCTGAGCCATTCTTCTTCAATCAATCTATAGTCAAATACAACAATAGAGTATGGAGTTGCTTGATCTCTAACAATGACCCGACTTTCGTGTTTGGTAAGTGGGAACTACTAGATTCAGGAGATAACAGATTAAACGCTATGGATAGAACTATTGGTTACTATCAACCAACTATCAATATGCCTGGGGTAGACCTAACCCAGCTGTTTGAAGGCGTGACGTATCCTAATCCGGTCTATTATGGAAATCAGTTCCAACCTTCAGAACAATATACATTAGACACCCTGCTGCAGGATCAACCGTTCACTACTACGACACCTGCACTATATGATGTTCAAGGTGCTCCGTTCCCATTCGGTTACGGTCCAGAAGAACTGGTTCCTGGTGTCATTACAGATAACCTAGCATTGATCGTAAATACCCGTCCCGGAACTACATGGGATGTCACAGAGTATGCTCATACCGGATATAATGTTATCTCTACTGAGTTTGCACCGGACATCGCAGGACGATCTGTTTATAGTTTTGCAGGGATCGGGCAATATGTAGCAGCGGTATTTGTTCAACTTGTTGATCCAGTAACTGATTTAGGCACAACACTTTCTGCTAATGACTACACGGTTAACTGGGTCACTAAAACAGTAACCCTTGATACTGCGACAACGCAAGGTTTAAGACTTGATGTGTATGAAGTTGGTAACGGCAATCAACTCGTAAAATCCAACAGTGATACTTCTCCTATTAGAACAAGTGAAATAACTGGGTTTAATGAGATGTATTTAGACTGTGCATACAGTTCAAATGACGGCAGATGTGTTGTTCAGCCTGGCATAAACGGCGAAGTCTGGACTGCACCTATCGCGTATCACAACGGTATGAAGTTGAACTTCGGCGCAACTAACGCAGTGACGCAAACAAGTTCAGCAGACAACTCTATCCAAACGATCTCAACTTTCGGCATGAGTGCAGGGGATACTATCATATTCAATGCAGGTATCACTGCGTTTAACTCTAATATCACTGCCTTAACAACATACTATGTAAGCAATGTCGCGTCTGCTACCTCATTTACTATCTCAACGACTGACGGTGGCCCGGAGCTAGTGCTAGCTGATGGTATCGGAACTGCATATTTCGTGACCAATGATTACGCATTCGGTACTCAACCTGAAGGCCTTTACGCAACGATTGTCTTTGCTACTGATGCATACAACAACACGGATGACTATCTAGTGTATTCTGTATTTGGACAAACAGAGCCAGTTCAATATGGTTACACGCTTCCAGAAACACAGTATTTTACAGGAGACGGTGCAGAGACGGTATTCACCCTAACCAACTATGTCACTCAGTCAAGTGCTGATAATGCTATCGTAGAGATTGATGGAGTAAGACAAACATCTTCTTCTTACTCCATTGACATCGTGACTAGTACTATTACTTTCGGAAGTGCTCCCGCATTAAATGCAACTATAGCAGCAACAACATACAACAACACCGGTCAACAGTATCTCAATACTCAATACGGATTGACCGGAGATACTGTATGCATAGCAACAACTATTGCTAGTGCGTCAGCAGAAATCAGCAACGAGATTACAGTAGACTCTACCTCCAATCTAGTACCTGGTACTCCGGTTTACTTCTCTGCAACCGGTAGCGTCAACGGAGATGATGTACTGGGAGGATTGATTCAAGGAACAGAATACTATGTAGGTATAGTAGTAGATTCTACTAACTTCACTGTATCTGAAACAAGAAACGGAGATGTTATGGTTCTCAGCACAGACACTAATGTTGTAAATGTGTCACAGTGGGCCCAAACTAATGTAGATCGTCTCTGGGTGACTGTTGACGGGCTACGAGTTCCTTCTTCTAAATTAGTAATATCTGATTTTAACCAGTTAAGCATCCTAACACCGGTCTCAGGCGAGGTCATCGTGACAAGCATGGTACCTAATGCAACCCCGAACCAAGAGACATATATCAACTTCGTAAATCAAACAGGAGTTCCTGGCGTATATCGGGCAAATACTGAAGCTAGAACTTGGTTGACCCAGACACTCAATGTAGCAGATGCGGTAATGCATGTTAATAATGTCACTGCTCTTACGACTACAGTGACACAGCAGTCAACTGTTCCTGTAGCAGAGGTTGGTTACTACTATATCGGACTTGATGCAGACAAGACAATGATATCTTATGTATCAGTGATGAATGATACGACTGTCACGCTGATAGACCCAAGCAACTATACTGTTGTCCTTGTTGATTCCGCACCATTCTTGCAAATTAATGATTCTGCGGCGACAACAGGAAACGCTCTCACTATTACTATACTTGAAGGCAATGTAGTCTACATTGACGGAGAAGAGATCGCATTTAGTGTAGCTGATCTGGACAATAATACTTTAGGAGGTCTGCAACGCGGTGTAAATGGTACTGGTATTCGCCCTGTAATCCCAGAGTATACAGAAGTATATGGCTTGTTGTCAACTAACAAATTACGGAATGTTTATTACGATATGACATGGAATTCATATGTGTATAATACTACTCAAGGTGATCCGCTACAGATAAGCGTCACGTATCCTGCAAGATTCTTACAAACGGACATAACCTAAATGATAAATAAAGAAATGAATACACATAAATCTAACAATAACGGAACTAGCAACAGCCCCTCAAATGCTAAACCAAATGAGGTTGGGGGTATCTATTTTTCTTCTGGAGTGAAGATTTTTGACCCTAATACAAAAGAAGTTTTAGTGCAAAAAAGAGGGGATGACTAATGTCTGTGATCAACTTGTCACTCAAGGTCGAGGGCTTTATCAAAATCTTTGATCCAAATACAGGTGAGATTCTTGTAGAAAAGAAAAATGCTATAAACTACGAAAATATGTCAGAAGCCATTGCTGATACCCTCAGTGATCGTGGATTTGGTTATATCTATCAGATGGCATTTGGTAACGGTGCATCATCTATAGATGAGACCGGTGTCATCACATATCTTCCACCCAACACGACTGGTCAAAACGCTGCTCTCTATAATGAGACATATGCGAAAATCGTAGATGATACGAGCGTATTCAACTTAGATCCGACTAGAAACAAGATGACGGTGCTGCATACTTCTGGTAACCTGTACACAGACATTGTAGTACAGTGCCTATTAGATTACGGCGAACCAGCTGGACAAATGGCTTTTGACAACAGCACATCAACAGATTCATCATATATTTTTGATGAACTAGGTCTGCTAGCCAACTACGGCGTAGATGTTAACGGAAATCCTATTACAAGACTATTGACACATGTGGTATTTCACCCGGTGCAAAAATCTTTGAATAGACAAATTCAAATTGACTATACTGTCCGAATCCAGAGCCTTACCAATCTAGTTACTATTTAACCTTAGCGAGAGTGTAGAAGTGTCATATCAAATCTATAGAACAAATGGTACTCTACTAACGACCGTCCCTGACGGCACTGCCAATACCACCAGCACTTCCTTAACACTACCGGGTAGAAGTTATCCGGGCTATGGTCTAGTCGTTGATACTAACTTTGTCCATCAACTAGAAAACTTTTCCAATGTTTCCCCTCCACCGAACCCAATTGTAGGTCAATTATGGTATAACACTGCTAATAGCACTCTACATATTTGTCCTCTGGATGGTATAACAAGCGAAGGACAGTGGCTTCAGATTCCAATAACAAGCAGTGACGGCAACACTACATTAAGGAATGTGATCGTGACTGGTAATGTGACCGTTGCCGGAACTATTACTGCTGCACTATTTTCAGGATCAGGTGCTAACCTAACTAACTTAAATGCCGCTAACATTGTCGGCGTGGTTGCATTCGCTAATGTTGCTAGTGTCGCGAATACGGTTGCAGGTGCTAATGTTACAGGCACTGTCGCTAACGCAGCATATGCAACAACTTCAGGCACAGCGAATACGGTTGCAGGTGCTAATGTTACAGGCACTGTCGCTAATGCAGCATATGCAACAACTTCAGGCACCGCTGACATCGCGAATGCAGTTGCAGGTGTTAATGTTACAGGCACTGTCGCTAATGCAACATATGCTGTCAGTGCAGGAAGTGCTGGATATTCATCTACTGCAATCACTGTAACTGCAAATAGTCAACCGAACATTAATATATTGACCTCGCTCACTACCATAAGCACCGGCGCGAATACTACACCGGGTACTATCACGGGTACATGGTCACTAAGCACTGGCTCAAGACTCATCGCGACGTATGCTGACTTAGCAGAATATTATGAAGCAGATGAGGAATATGAACCAGGAACAGTAGTAGAGTTTGGTGGAGAAAAAGAAGTCACACTAGCAGAAGATTCCACTAATAGAGTAGCCGGTGTCATCTCTACTGATCCTGCCTATATCATGAATGGCACCTGTTCTGGTATCGCGGTAGCGATTGCCCTTCAAGGTCGAGTGCCATGTAAAGTGATCGGCAACATCAAGAAAGGTGACATGCTTGTTAGTGCCGGCGGGGGATATGCAAAAGCATCAACTGATCCTAAGATGGGAACAGTTATTGGAAAAGCACTTCAAAGTCATTCAGGTCAAGGTATGATTGAAGTGGCTATCGGTAGACTATAAGATAAATAAGTAGAACGAGGCGATTCACAGATGGCATATACAATTCTAAAAAGTAACGGTACAGTATTAACGACCATTCCTGATGGAACGATTAACACTACTAGCACCTCATTAGGTTTGCCGGGAAGAAACTTTGCAGGATATGGTCAAGCAGTAGATGAAAATCTAGTATATCTCGTAGAAAACTTTGCTCGTTCTACTCCACCTGCAAACCCTTTGACAGGTCAACTATGGTACAATACTAATAACGGTACTCTCAATGTTTGTCCGGCTTCTGGAACAACTAATCCTTCTCTTTGGGTCACCCTAGCGTCAACATCATCAACTGGCAACACTTCATTCGGAAATGTTACTGTAACCGGAGGGCTGCAAGCATCTAGTATTAATGTTACTGGAGCAATCACGGCAAACTCTGCGACACTAAGCTATCTTACAGTCGGTGCAAATGCAGCTATCGCTAATCTGACTGCAACTAATGCAAATATCGGAACCTTAACTGCAACGAATATCACAACCGGATCTACTGCAAACTCAGGAACACTGACTGGTGTATGGACTATTAATGGCACAGGTATTGCCAACGGTATCAACGGAACATCTACTTGGATTACAGGTGGTAACTTAGTAGTAGGTGGAGTGGGTAGCCCTATTGGAATTAGGACAGACGGTTACTACTATGCTAATGGTACTCCGATTAACTTTGCTGGTACATATGGTAATGCAAATGTTGCTGTTTATCTACCGACATTTTCAGGTATTGTGGGCAATGCAGACGCTAGTGCAACATTTAGAGGTTCAACTATTACAACCGGAAGTTCTGCTAATTCCGGTAGCATCACTGGCAACTGGGCACTGACTGCTGGCTCAAGAATCATCGCTACTTACGCTGACTTAGCCGAACGCTTTGCGGCTGATGATGTCTATGATGCAGGAACAGTGGTGTCTCTTGGTGGAGATGCAGAAATCACTGCGGTTCAGTTTGAATTGTCAGAAGATGTATTCGGGGTTATATCTAATACTGCTGCATATCTAATGAACGGTATGGCAGGCAGTGATGATACTCATCCTGCGGTAGCAGTGTCAGGTCGCGTCCCAGTCAAGGTTGTTGGGGTAGTTAAAAAGGGTGATCGTCTAGTTAGTGCAGGTGCCGGACTAGCCCGCGCCGCAGCTTCAGGGGAAGCATCATTCTTTAATGTCATTGGTAGAGCATTAGAAGATAAGACCAATACTAGTGTGGGTTTTGTCGAAGCCTTCGTGACGATTAAATAGTAGGAAAAAAGAATGAGTTACTCGCAGTTTGGATCAATACAGTCTTCAGATTTTAACACATTTGTGGGCGGAAACCCCACATCTACTGCAAACACATTGAACGCTGTATGGGCAACAGGCAGCAATATTTCAGGTTATGGTCAGACTTCTGTAGGCAATGTTACCGTTGGTCAAACAATCGCAGCACCTGATCAATGGGCGGCACTCGTAGCAAATACACAAAATGCTGCATCACACCAAGGTGCAGCAACAGTCATCGGTACTGTAGTTACTCCGGTAGCAGGCGGCATGGTCAACTACCAAGCAAACATTCCAACAAACTTAGCTAATATTTACGGAAACAGAACTAACGCAGCAACTCAAGGATCTACAGTAGCAACGTCAAATACGCGAGCAACTACTTGGTCAACCTCATTGAACTTTACTTTTACAGTAAGTTTCCCAAATGGAGACGCTGCGAGATATTTCTTCAACTCGGGCGGCCAGCTAAAGATCACTGCTTCAAATCCAGCTGGAACATCAGTGACCAACATCTTCAACCAGCTAGCTGCTAACGTCGGTACAGTAGTTATGAGTTCTATCGCATCTGGCACTGCAAACATTGCAGGCACCGTATATTCGGGACTTCAGCGAGTGGGTTCCCTGTCGATCACCCCGTCTCCTTACTTAACAAATAGCGGATACTATGGTCTAACAGGTTCAGCGACAAATGTTTTTCAGGTAACAAATGCATCTGGTACATACATTAATACAAATATCAAAATCTTAGCAAATACCAGTACTGCAAATGTTTCTGGTAATGGTGATAACGGTAATGTTATTACTCTTCAGGGAATCTGGACTGATCTTCCCCAAGGAACTACTGCAAATTCAGGTTCAAGCATGACATTGACTGTGGTGCCACCAGAATTAACTTATCTCTCTAACACTTGGGGTGCAGTAACTGTTGTTAGCACTCTAACTGGAACATAAGATTAGGAACTGACATGTCATACGCACAAGGCGGAGAAATACAAGCATCTGATCTTAATACCTTTATCGGTTCAAACCCAACTACAACAGCCAACACCATAAACACAATATGGGCTATCGGCGGAAGTGCTGCTGGATACGGGCAAACTGCTGTTTCCACAGTTGTTGCGGGTGACGAAATATACGCGTCCAATTGGGGAAACCTTATTACAAAAACATCAAATGCAGCGTTACACCAAGGTAGTAGTATAACTTCCGTATCTGTCCCTACAGCGGGCACCGAGATCGCATACATTTCAGCTATTCCAACTAACTTGTCAACTATCTATTCTAATAGATTAAATGCAGCGGCTCAAGGTTCAACCAATGCAAATACACAAACATATGGATCTACTTGGTCAAACTCATTAACCTTTACTTTTACTGCTACCTTTGCTAACGGAGATGCTGCAAGATATTTCTTCAATTCAGGAGGACAGTTTGCGATGACATGTTCACATCCATCTGGTGCTGGAATTGACGCAGTAGTTAGCCAACTAGCGTCAAACATTGGCACAGTTGTCATGAGTGCTCCTTCTTCGGGAACAGCAACAATCAGTGGTACTCCTTATACAGGCATAACTAAAGTTGGCGGTGGCGGTAGCACACCGAGTCCATACTTAGTAAATAATGGCTACTTTGCATTAACTACTGCTAATGCTAATGTGTTTACGCAGACTGCATCTGGTTCTAGTTATCTAGGCACTAATATCAAATTCTTAGTGAAATCAAACGGAACTCAAGGAACTAATGGGGATGCAGGTAGTGTCGTCACTGTGTATTGTGTCTGGTCTGAAGTTCCTACCGGAGTCGCCCTTACTGCAGGATCCACTACTACACTAACATTAAGACCACCAGAAACAACTTACATTGCTAACACCTGGGGTGCAATATCGCTATCCGGAGCGGTGACCGGCTCATAATTTTTTAGGCGAGCATTATCCATCTAAATACAACATGGAGTATATGATGGATACAAAAACTTTAATCGCCGATGCCAAAGCCAGATTTAATCACAATTCAGCTAAAGCATATCTTAAAGAAAAATATGAAGCAAAGTTGCTCGTTGCAGATCAGGGCGGCTTGTGGAAGGCTGACAATCAGACTATCGCAATACTGAATGCTTCACCTGATACAGAAATCGTTCTCATTGACACTTTCGGTAACCCAGTAAAAGTTAATCGTGCTGTCCTTTTAGATAGGCTTGATTTAGTCAATCATCGTGTGATGAACGACTGGTATGATGAGTGGCAGGAACTAGAAACCAAAAGATGACCCGAGGCGTAATCTTGTTCGCTTTCAATTCTGAGAAGTTCAACTACTACGACATCGCAGAGTTTACAGCTAAAAGAATCAATCACTTTTTAAATCTTCCGGTCACTCTCATTACCGATGAAGAATCCTTTTCGGATACTGATTACAACTGGGACAAAGTGATAAAGGTAGTTCCAGATAAGGACAACTTCAGAGAATGGGGTCAATGGATCAACAAAGGCCGATTCATGGCATACGACCTAACGCCATACGATGAGACTATGGTATTAGATGTGGATTACATCGTGAATTCTGATAAACTTCTCACTGTATTTGATTTTTACGATGACTTCTGCTGTCATAATAAGGCTGAGTTTCTTATGGCTCCTGATACTCCGCAAGAGATACTCTCAACATATAGTCATAACTCAGTATGGGCTACAGTAATGGCTTTTAAAAAGACGAAGCGGACTGAGCAAATCTTCCGCTGTATGGAGATGGTACAGAAGAACTATAAGCACTACGAGAGCATTCACAACTTTATAGGAAGTACATATCGTAATGATTATGCCCTTACATTAGCTCTTCGTATAGTAAATGGTCATTGCGAGCGTAAAGAAGATTATATTCCATGGAACTTAGTTCATGTGGGTCAGAAGACTTTTGTTTATCCTGATAGCACAGATGATTTCAATACTGATTACACTATTATTTTTGACGCATGGGTAAGAAACAAGATCAAGAAAGAATACATTACTGTAAAAGACATGGATTTCCATGTATTAGATAAAGAATTATTTGCGGAGATTATCAATGGATAAAGGTTTCGTAATCATGGCTCAGGGCGAAGACTACGAGAAGTGCGCCCAAGCCCTAGAACTCAGCATCAAGCATGTCATGCCCGATGCCAATGTAACCATCATCACGACTGATATGTTACCATACGGAGATCAGGCTCCAAAGACCTTTTGGAAGCTACAGAACGACTGGCAAGTCTATGAAGCTAGCCCGTATGAGTATACGATCAAACTAGAGTCAGACATGTATCTTCCGCGTTCCGTTGACTATTGGTGGGATATATTGAGGCAACGTGATGTAGTCGTGTCAACAACTATCCGCGACTTCAGACAAAATGTATCTGATATCAAGGCTTATCGTAGATTCATCGTTGAGAATAATCTTCCTGATACTTACAATGGCATCACTTATTTCAAGAAGTCTGAACTTGCACAGAAGTTCTTTGAGACTACAAGACATATCTGGGAACACTGGGACGATTTCCGTAATACACTAAAATGCAATGTAAAAGAAGAGGCAACAACTGATTGGGTTTATGCGATTGCATGTCATATTTTAGGGGATGAAAATACAACTCTACCACAATTCAGTGACTTCAGCATGATTCATATGAAGCAGTTTATTAATGGTACTCCTACTGAAGATTGGACTGAGACTTTTATCCCTGAACTATTGCCGCATACTTTTAGAATCAATACTATTCCACAAATATACCCAGTGCATTATCATGTTAAGTCGTTTGCTGACACGATACTAAAGGAATTCAGATGAACGAAGAAGAGAAATTTGTTATCGTATGGGAACAACCCGTGCTAGAAGAAGTAGAACACCGGCTCTATCATGATGATGACGGCTATGTGTTGTTCTATACATGTGATAAACCCGAAGGCAACTATATTGTAATTGACACTATCACTTATGCAGAGGGTAGACCTGATGTAAGAGTCATTGATGGCAAAATCGCAAGAATAAATGCTGGATCAGTTATCTCCCGATATTATAATTCAGCCGATGTAGGATTTTTGTGTGAGAAAGAAGATATCAGTGTGATCACCGATACAGATGGACAATACTGGGAAGTAAAAAATTATGTCTTATGATGATATTTTGGATGTAGCGGATTGCGATATTATATACCTAAGCTATGACGAGCCGGCCAAAGAGGAATTCTGGCTTAAAATTAAGAATATGTGTCCATGGGCTAAACGAGTTGACGGGATCAAGGGTTCCGACGCCGCACACAAGGCCGCTGGCGAGGCTAGTGACACTTTTAGGTTTTTCCTCATTGATGGCGACAACATGCCTGATGAAGACTTCTTCAATATGCAATTAGATTTTACTGGTAAAGATCCAACTTATAAGTTAGCACAATATCGCTGGCGGGCAATCAATTCTATCAATGGACTGCGTTATGGTAACGGTGGCATGAGTTCATGGACTAAGACCTATGTCGCAAGCATGAAGACTCATGAGACTAGCGACGGCGATGATACGACTGCGGTAGATTTCTGTATGGATTCTTCAAACAATCTTTATTGGGCGATGTGGGATTGTTATTCAACTACCTATCCTAACTGCACTCCCTTTCAAGCCTGGCGTGCTGGTTTCCGCGAAGGTGTCAAGATGGTACTTGATCGCGGCGCAAAGCCTAACATTGAAGACTTCAAGGAAAGGGTAGCTAGTCGCAATCTAAATAACCTCACTGTTTGGCACAATGTTGGAGCAGATGTAGAGAACGGCTACTGGGCCATGTATGGTTCAAGACTCGGCACCTACTTAACTATGTTATCTACCTGGGACCACAAGAATGTGATGTGGTTTGATAACTTTCCTGAAATGTGGGAAGAGAGCAAGAACTTTGATCCTAAAGCACAAGCTACTAGAATAGGCGAGACGCTGAACGATAAACTAGGTCTACCGATGTGTATGCTAGATCCAGAACAATCAAAGTTCTTCAAGCGTCACTATAACGCTGATAAGTATAATATAGGTCCGCTTGTCAAAGAGATGGATGTGATCCGCAAGATTGAAGGCTGGTAAAGGCAAATTACTCAGCACCCAAATATAACAACAGAGAGTAAATATGAGCAATTACGACAATTATCAACGCCATTTACAAGAAACGAAAAATGAACTAGACGGAGTAAGTTCTAGCTTTTGTGCGGCAAAATGGAAGCAGGTTACTATGCACTTGCAAAATGGCCACACTCATAGTTGTCACCATCCTAAAACACACCTCGTGCCTCTAGAAGAAATTAAACGTAATCCTACTGCATTACATAACAGTGAATTCAAAAAGCAACAGCGAAAACTTATGCTTGAAGGCGAACGACCATCAGAGTGTGATTACTGTTGGCGAGTTGAAGATCAAGGGGATAGTCATAGTGACCGAGTATATAAAAGTGCTGATAGCTGGGCTAAACCCTTTATCGCTGATATTGCTAGTAAACCATGGGATGACAACGTTGATCCAAGCTATGTAGAAGTTAGTTTTGGCAACGTATGTAACTTTAAATGCAGCTATTGTGCCCCTCATATTAGCAGTCAGTGGATGGAAGAAATAGAAAGACATGGCCCATATCCTACTAGTGACAACTTTAATAATCTAGACTGGTTAAAGAGTCAAAGCATGATTCCGATTCCTAATAGAGAAGAGAATCCATATGTAGATGCATTTTGGGAATGGTGGCCAAACATGTACAACAGTCTACAGCAGTTCAGAATCACTGGTGGCGAACCACTTCTCAACAAGAACACGTTTAAAGTTTTAGATTACATCATTGCTAATCCTAATCCCAACTTGGAAGTTAGCATTAATACTAATCTGAATGCACCTGACGATATTATTAACAAGTTCTTTGAGAAGGCAAAACACATAGTTGAAGGTAAAAAGTTGAAAAACTTTAAGTTATTCACTAGTGCCGAAGCTCACGGAAAACAAAGCGAGTATATCAGATTTGGCATGGAATATGACAAGTGGTTAAGTAACATTCACAAAGCATATAAAGAAATTCCTGGCATTCAAGTCACTATAATGAGTACTTACAATTTCTTAAGCATGACCTCTTATATTCCTTTTCTGCAAGACATTTTGGATATCAAGAATCAATATCATCGCTGGGATGATAAGAGAACTCCTATGCTACTGGATATTCCGTATCTACGTTTCCCGAATCATCAGGCAATATTCATTATGGAACCGGAGCATCTTGAATTGATATATGATCAAGTAACCTTTATGTATCAGAACTTAGAATACAAGGAATGGTACGGAAGTGCCAACCGCGGATTCTTTGAACATGAAGCAGATAAACTTAAGCGTATCTATAATATTGTAAAGAATAATCCAGTTAACGAATGGACCAATGTCAATAGAAAGAACTTTGTTGCCTTTGTTGATGAGCATGATCGCAGGCGCAGAACTAATTTTCTAGAAACATTCCCTGAATTTGAAGGTGCGTATAATAAATGGAAAAATATGTGACACATGAAAACACGATTTTTTGCATTTGGATGTAGCTACACCCAATATTCATACGCCACCTGGGCAGATTTTGTGGGGTGTAATTTTGAAGAATACTATAATTATGGGAGGGGAGGGGCATCAAATTCTTTTATTATGAACAGAGTAGTAGAATGCAATGAACTTTTTAAATTTAATCCAGAAACTGATACCGTGATAGTCATGCTTTCCGGTTTTGGTAGATTTTCTTATCTTAATAAAAAATGGTTTACTGATGGGGATTTATACTCATACTATGGTAACACTAAAGATATTAAAATTAAGGGATTTATAGAAAATATGTGGAGTGAAGAAGCAGCTATCTATAGTTCTTGGATAGCTGCTAAAACTATTAAAATGATCCTTAAGGATATACCACATAAATTTTTTATGAGCATAGATAATCGTCATTATTCGGAATCAGATGGTTCTAAATGGGGCAAGGAACAACTGATAAGACCTAAGGCAATAGAAAAAACAAGAGACATTTATGATATGCTAGACGACACAGAATCAATGGACGAATGGAAGTCAAAGAAATATACCTGGGCAGATCATTATGTTTGGAAAGAAGAAAACAATAGAATTGACGGTCATCCTACTCAAAAAATGCATTTTGATTTTGTAAAAGATAAGTTACCAGAATATTTAACTGATAAATCTGAAAATTTATTTAACTATGTAGAAGAAATATTTATAGATAGCACACAACATAATCAAGGAACAAATTTTGCTCATAGTACGCATGGAAAACTTACTAATAATTTCAATGTAGATTGTTTGTTTGGAGATAACCTATGACACATAAATTGCATTTTTTATATGATTTTGTATTTCCTAATATGTTTTTGCCCAATGCACTTATAACAGAATACGGAATAGTAAATTACTTGTCGTCATTGCACGTAAGTAAATTGAATCAACATCCGGATAGTATACTTGAAAGAATGCATGGGTTTGATGACCAGACGATTGGTGGAAAACTGTATGATAATGCATTTGGCACACAACCAAATGCACACACCGACCTTCAATTGCGAAACCCTTTATATTCTGAATATTTTGAGTTTGCCAACGGATCAATGTTTGAATGGCAGAACAAAGTTAATAAGTATTTTTACCCTATAGGCATGACTCCTCATATTAATGATTTCGTTGGAATAAGTCACCCCGGAAGTAAATCAAACGGTGAATATTTTTGGAAACACATGTCTACTCTAGCACTGAAAGATGCACAACAGGGAAAAGCTATAATTTTTATAGACTATGCCCAAGAAAATTTTATTGACCGAAACTCTTACGTTAAGTTACATGAATCATTGGCTAATAGCGGAATTCCTAAGAATAACATACTTTTAGCCTTTAATAGTTTTAATGCTCAAGAAGTCTATGAAAATTGGTTCCCTGAAGAAGAACGCCGCCTAGAAGTCAGAAATTGGCCATTTGTCATGGCTAACACTGCATTCCATTATCATATTAATCCCAGTCAACGAATGTCTGTGCAAGAATTTCAAAACACCAGAAACACAGTTAGGAATAAACATTTCATCTTTAAGATAAGACGTCCGCGAAACCATCGTTTAGCTTTTTTGTATAAGATGGTCAGTGACAATCTGATAGAAAAAGCTGATTGGTCATGTTTGACCCGCATAAAGTTTGATCAAAACAGTGCTGTTGAAACTCAGAATAGATATCAATTTGAATTTGATTTGAATAAGATTGAGGAATTGTGTAACAACACCCCGCATACTTTGGATAGCGAACAAGGTCTTACATATGATACAGTAAGTGCATGGACTGATAGAAGTCCTGACTCACATAAAAATTCATATTTATATTTGTGTACCGAGACGTTTATTAACGGAGAATATAAATCTTTAACTGAAAAAGTTTTTAAACCTATCGTTAATTTTCAACCATTTTTGTTTATAGCGTACCCTGGCGCATTAGAACTATTACGAAGTTTGGGATTCAAAACATTTTCACCATTGATTGATGAAAGCTATGATAACGAATCGGATGAGATTAAAAGATTAGGTATGATATATGCTGAGTTAAATAGAATATGCTCAATGAGTAAAGAAGAAATACATGCCTGGTATTGGAGCATGGAAGAAATATTAATTCATAACTATACTCATTTTTTGAATATTTGGAAAAATGAAAAACATGCTGAAGAATTAATAAATTATATGATCATGAGAACTAAATTATGAACTACAAGAACCCGTCCTGGCAACACGTAGATACATCTTATTTAAAAACATTTGGTAATGAAGTACCTGTTTATTCTCCCTCTGTTTATAGAGAATACCGGGGAGAGATATTTACGACATATCATTCTGAAACACACCCAGTAAAAGAACTACTACCTAATGATGCAGTAGTGCATAATAGGTTTTCCAAATCATATGTCGGCGTGCTACGAGGATTGCATTATGATGATAAGACATGGAAATTGGTACAAGCATTAGTTGGTGAAATATACCTAGTAGTACTAGATGTCCGTGAAGGTTCTGAAACATTTGGCAAGTGGGAGTCATACATAATCTCTGAACAGACTAGGGATCAGGTACTAGTTCCGCCGGGATTCGCAAATGGACATTTTGCATTAACCAATTGTGTATTTCATTATAACTTGTTCTACACTGGTGGATATGTTGATGAAAATAAACAAGGGGTAATTAAATGGAATGATAAGCGATTCAACATTGAATGGCCCTCGGATTCCCCTATACTTCAAAAGAGAGATAGATGATAAATTTAGAACAATATCCGATTCAACGAGAATCAATTTATACCGAAGATGATTTGATTAAGTTTGAAGAATTAATAGCATCTCATTGGGAATCTGCGAGGATACGAGGCCCGGTGCATTTGTCTAACGGCAATGAAAAACAACTCATAGAAATATTCAAAAGAATTAGTACTACTGATTGGGTATTTTCTACTTGGAGATCCCATTATCATGCACTACTTAAAGGGATATCGCCGGACTGGTTAGAACAACAAATTTTAGCTGGAAAATCTATTACAATTTGTAATGTGGATGAAAAGTTTTATTCTTCCGCTATAGTTGCTGCAACACTATCGATAGCACTAGGAGTGGCACAGTCAATCAAAAAAGATAACGGGACTGACAAAGTATGGTGTTTTGTCGGCGACATGGGTTTTGAATCTGGTATATTTTATGAAGTGCACAAGTATGCTAGAAATTTTGATTTACCGCTTTATTTTATAGTAGAAGATAACGGAATATCTACTTATACCCCAACAGAAGCAACATGGAATTCTAAAAGAGATATACCAGACGATGTGATTCATTATTCATATGCTTCTAAATTTCCACATTATGGAACAGGTAAATGGATAGCATTTTAAAACTAGTCTATAGTGATTGGTGTAATACGGGAACTTATAAAGAACCTATTCCAAACGGGGTGCATTCGGCGTTGGTGAAATATATTCAAGCTGCTGTTTTAGAACACAAAACGTTAGGTGAAGTGCAACAAGAAGTAGAATCAGAAAATAATTCATTGGTATTTGTGCATGACCATGGCAATTTTATAGGTTATCATAGAAAATATCATCATGAATCTACACTGGTTACTACAGAAGATATAGTAGATGATAACTCTATCTATCTTTATCCGGTTGAAATAAGAACAACCCTCGATTCGCTGTTTAATACAATGGATTTTGTCCTTGATGGTCAAAAATACGAGTACAGCTTTAAAAACAGTATTCCGTCAGATGTAATATCGCTTTTAAAAAGTGGCAAAGTAAAATTATTAATTAATTACCTACATGAACCGATGGCTTCAACTGAAGACATTTATTTTACTAATATTGAAAATAAGATGAATGAATTGGGAATAGATGGTAGTAATATCATAGTAGTTGGTGGTAACAGGTATAATCATCCAACAAGTAAATTTAAATTTACAGACGGTGGTATATTAATAGGTCAGCAAACGGCAGCTGACACAGATTCTTATCCTAAATTAACAGCATTGGGATACGTTTCTGATATAGTCAGAGAATCCGATTTGAATAAAAACAAAATAAGAAATAAAAGATTTTTATGTTTTAATAGAACAATGAAGTCGCATAGATTTATGATTGCTTATCTAGCATTAAAATACAATTTATTAGAAAATAGCATATTCAGCTTTATCAACTTAAACGGATTTACAACTGACGGCATATACCATTGGCTTACTTTTTATCTAGGTGATGTTGATAATTTGCGAGAAATTTCGTCAACCATACATGATTTTATTCCTTACGAAATCGACACGCATCATTTATCAGTTGCCGAAAAACAAGGGTTTGGAAATGAAAATTCTAAAAAAGAACTATATTTGGACACCTATTTACATTTAACCTCCGAGACTAAATTTGACACCGGTGATGATCCCTTCTTCTCAGAAAAAACATACAGACCATTGATGAATCTGCAACCTTTCATATATATTGGAAATCATCATGCTTTAGAGAAATTACACAATATGGGATTTAAAACATTTTATCCCTACATAAATGAAGATTACGATTTAGAAGAAGATCCGAAGAAACGAATGGCAATGATAGCCAAAGAGATAGAAATTTTCAACAATAAACCTATCTCAGAGATACATCGGTGGTATTATTCTATAATTGATGTACTGGTGCATAATCAAAATCATTTAAAGACGATTAAAAACATAAATCCTTTTGAAAAGGTATATTTTGACATCAGAGGAATGTATGAATAAAGTTTTAATTACCGGCGGCGCCGGCTATCTTGGCTCAACACTATCTGAATATCTTTTAGATAAAGGATATGAAGTCACTGTGTTGGACAACCTATTATATAAACAACTATCACTGTTGCATCTCTTTAAGCGTGATAAGTTTACATTCCTATTAGGTGATGTTAGGAATACTGAATTGTTAATTGATTTGGTCAAAAGACATGATATAATCATTCCATTGGCTGCTATTGTTGGAATGCCAGCATGTAAAGCGAACCCTCAACTAACGATTGACGTTAATTATAAACAAATTGAAACTATCGTAGGTGTATTAACCGATTCCCAAAAGTTAATATTACCAAATACAAATAGTCAGTATGGATCTTCTGATTCTATCATCACTGAAGAAAGTCCGTTCAAGCCATTATCATTATACGCTGAAACAAAATGCGATGCTGAAAATACAGTATTAAAAAAGGGTAATGGGGTAGTGCTAAGATTAGCGACGGTGTTTGGGGTAAGTCCTAGAATGAGACAAGACTTGTTGGTTAATGATTTTGTATACAAGAGCATAGTTGACGGTTACCTAGTACTATTTGAGGCACATTTCAAACGTAACTACATCCACGTACAAGATATTGCACAGACATTTGAGTTCGTGATAAATAACTATGCTACATGTAAGGGACAAGCATTCAACGTAGGACTGTCAACTGCTAATTTAAGCAAACTTGAATTGGCTAATAAAATCAAAGAATATGTTCCCAATTTGGTAATTAAACAGGATGAATTTAAAGAAGATTTTGACAAAAGAAATTATATTGTTTCTAATGACAAGATAGAAAGATTAGGATGGAAACCATTATATAGCTTAGATTATGGAATCAAGCAATTACTGGAAGCATACCCACTAATCATTACCCAAAACAACAGGAGTTTCACAAACCTATGACAAAAAGAAGATATATACAAACCCTATCTGAACTGGTAGATCGCCTAAGTATTGTACAATTAAAGGAGGTGTTTATACCAGAACACAAAGAAGAATATAGTCAGGAAATTGATGATATTGTGCATGATATCCAACTCATCATCGATGAGAACAAGGCAGTATTAGATGCTGATACTGTTCGTGCTATCGTGGTTGTTTCACAAATGAACCTTCATATTTGGCACAATGAATCAAATTACCGCCGAGGAATTAAAGATGGCAATAATTTAGAGTTAACACACGGCTTAAACGGTATTCGTAATACTGCTAAAAATAAAATACAAGAAATTATTGGCGGAAGAAAAGATTACAAGGTTGACTGTTTGGCTGCTGAATGGAAAGATTGGGAAATCAGTTGGTCAAAAAAAGATGATTCTGAATCTCACCGCAAGGCCAAAGAAAAAAAATAATGAAAACAAAATCTGATAAGGTAATTAAAGGCATGGTATTTGCAGGATGCTCTTTTACTTGGGGACAAGGATTGTATTTTTATAGCAATTTACCAACGTTAGCCGAACCTAAGCCATATCATTACGATCAAAGTTTGGTAAAAGAAACTCATATGGCATATATGAGATCGGTAAGACATCCTAGACTAGTGGTAAATCATTTTAACACGTATGAGATTACTCAACCATTTAACGGCGGATCGCATGATTCAATTTTAAATTGGTGGAAAGCTAGTTTTTCTAAAGACCCCAATTGGAATTCTGAGTCTGATTTTACCGTACCTAAATTAGATTATAGTGATATATCACATTTAGTATTTCAATGCACCCAACCACATAGATGTTGGCTTATGCTAAACGATAAAGATAACCGACCGTATCAAGTTAACTTTAATGATGCATATCGACCAGAAAATCGTGATGATTTTATCAGATGGTTAAAAAATAATAATATGACGGAAGATGATTATCAGCAGTACTATATTAATCAAAGCATGGATAAAGTAAAAAATTTCTTACAAGAAGTTGAAAGTAATGGTGTTAAAACTGTTATATTTACTTGGCCAACTGAGAACGTACCATACATAAAAAATGATACATGGCTCAGTGAAAGATTTCTGAACTTTAAATACAATGGTATGACCTACGATAGCATTGATACGTTGATGCGGTATAATGCAGAATTAGAAATATTAAGAGATACTGATAATTTTGAAATTACCCCCGGTGATCATCATCCTTCGCAAAAATGTCATCAAGTAATGGCTGAGAATATAATAAATCACATAGAAAGAATGTAATGAGCATAAAATAATGACACGACAAAACACCGCATATAAAGATGCATTGACCAGTGCTATGACATTTCTTGGAGAGCAAGAAAATACTATTTTTGTAGGTCAGCAGATTGTTTATGCAGGAAATCCAATGAGTACTACATTAGGTAATGTGTCAAAGGATAAGATGATTGAATTGCCAGTCATGGAAGAAACTCAAATGGGAATGAGTTTGGGAATAGCCATGATGGGAAAGACTGTAATTACGTTTTATCCACGATGGGATTTTATTATTTCTGCAACAACTCAATTGGTAAATCATGTAGATAAGTTTGAATTAATGACAGGCAAAAGAGCAAATATATTAATTCGTTTGGGAAAAGGATCAGACAAACCATTAGATCCGGGTCATCAACATAAAGGTAACTATTTAGAAGAATTTAAATCATTATGCCCTAATATTATATTTCACGATTTAAAAGATCATTCTATAATTGAAAATAAATACAAAGAAGCATACATTCAAGGAGGGGTACACGTTCTTGTGGAATACCCAGAATTGTACTATGCAAATTAAACGGCACAAAAATGAGTATGCTTAAAAAAATTAAATATTTTATTGTAGAACGATTATTTGGTAAAATTACCAGAGAATTACGCTACAGAAAAAGATTAAAAGAGCTACGCAAAAGAGATCCTTTTATCTACAAATGAATCATGTAGGGATCAGTTGCGGGTTTCACGACGCGGCATTAAGTGTCATTGATGACAATGGCAATATCCTTTTTGCTGGGCACAGTGAGCGTTATAGTAAGAAGAAGCATGATGCTGATCTATGCGGATCATTAATCAAGGATGCACTCAATTATGTTGATGGTCCATATGAACTTCATTACTACGAGAAGCCACTGGTAAAAGCAGTGCGCCAATTCAGAGCAGGACAGAAGTTAGGTCCGTTCTCGGCTAAAAAAATCATCGGTGAAAACATGATGATTCACTTTGATCAGACTGCCAAAGTGAAGACACACAGTCATCACTTGACTCATGCTGCTGCAGGATTTCAGACGAGTCCATTTGATCAAGCTACGGTCGTCATCATTGATGCTATCGGTGAACTAGATACGATCACCATCTGGGACGCTTACTATGACCGAAACGGCAAAGCTGTATACAAGAAGATTTGGGGTAAGAAGTATCCAGATTCAATAGGCCTATTGTATTCTGCTATGACAGCAAAAGTAGGGCTGCGACCACTAGATGAAGAATACATTCTGATGGGTATGGCTGCATACGGTGACCCTAACAAGCATATAGATTCTTTTGATTCGTTTGTACCAGATTATAGCAAATTAAACTTTTCTCATAACTTCCATATAGGCGCACCTGAAGGTTTTCTAGAAGGAGCCGATGACATGGACATTGCCGCTGCTACTCAACTGTTCACTGAAGAGTTGATTATGGATGTGATGGATATCGCATTTGAATTAGGCAAGAGCCGCAATCTAGTCTACGGCGGCGGGGTCGCACTCAACTGTGCTGCTAATCGGAATTTAGGAACCTATTTTGATAAGATTTGGATCATGCCTAATCCAGGTGATGCCGGCAACTCACTGGGTGCAGCAGCGTTGGGCTATGGTAAGAAGCTAAATTGGGTAAATGCTTTTCTAGGATTTAATATAACTGGAAAATATCCGACTGACAGAATTATAGAAGAGTTACATAATAATAAGATAGTCGGAGTTGCTAGCGGACGAGCAGAATTCGGGCCAAGAGCTTTGGGTAATCGTTCGTTATTAGCGGATCCTAGGGGTCCAGATATAAAGGATAGAGTAAATGACATCAAGCGAAGACAACAGTTTAGACCATTTGCTCCAGTCATTCTGGAGGAATTATTCGGCGACTATTTTTGTATGCCTATTGGCTGGGATGACAGCAGGTATATGCAAGTCATCGCTACTTGTAGGGTACCTGACTTATTTCCTGCTATCATTCATCACGACGGTACTTCTCGCGTGCAGACTGTTCCGGACGATGGCAGTGGAATCAGGCAACTCTTAGAACGATGGTTAGCTGAGACAGGATGTCCTATGTTACTGAACACCTCACTGAACGTCCGCGGCAAACCGATGGTCAATGATAGAGTAGATGCAATTGAGTTTGAGAAACTTTATGGCGTAAAAGTTTGCACCTAATAAACAAAGATAGTAAAGTATTAATAGTTGGTGATAGCTGGGGGTGCGGAGAATGGCCAGAACCCTTCAAAAGATATGACTCAAGTCACTCTGGGTTAGAATTCTATTTAAAAGAGTATGGCTGTGATGTGACCAACGTTAGTAGCGGCGGATACTCCAATGAAAATATTTTTCGTAGTTTAAAAGATCAAATGCATCATTCTTATGATGTCATACTCTGGTTTCAAACAGACCCGATCAGGAATCTAAGACCCTTTACCGATAATTTGGAAATATTTAAAAAAGAGAAGGAAGATTTCATCTCAGCACATGATGAGTTGTTAGATTCTATATATAACAAATTCAATTCATTGGGGATACCCATATATTGCTTGGGCGGTGCTTGTAAACTAGATTTAGTATTGCTAGAAAAATACCCTAATCTCATTCCTATTATTCCTAGTATAATTGAGATGCTGGGTGGAAAGCATATCCGCATATGGCCTTCAGGTGATTGGATAACAAGTAAGGAAGCGACTAAAGTGTTTTCATACTCACTAATAGACTTTCTTTATCACGAATGCAAAGTAGATTTAGATAAAAATTGGTTTTATCCTGACGGAAGGCATCCGAATAGAGAAGCACATAAGAAAATCTTTGAGTATTTGGTAGATTTTAAACGGTCTGATTAGAACAGTATAAATATTTACATGCCAATGAGAGATGTATTTTACTACGGTACCAAACCCAATGTCCATCCACGTGAAAGGTTCGCAGAGAATCTAGCAGACGCTAGAAGCCAATGCACTACCGAACACTTCTGGATCATAAATGAGTTCTGTGACTATAGAAATTTTGATTGGGATTTTGACTTTGATTTTCTCCCCGACGAAGATGTGTGGGCCGAAGATCACAACAATGTCTGGCCCAGTCAACATCAGAAAGATTCAGGCACCTGGCTGTGTTCTGAAAATCATAGCGATATAATCGTACATCGTACCGATGTTGATCCTGTACCTCGCAAGAACGAGAAGAATGATCATTGGGTAGAACTTGATCTAATTGATACTAGTAAATTTGATTTCTCTTGGCATCCTGATCCTAATGAACCTCCTTATATCTATCGTTGGGGAACTAGACATTTCCCAGTAGAAATGTATCCTGTACTAGAGTATCGCGTTCCTGATGCGACTCAGATTAAGTATATGGGAGTTGCTATTGAATTAACCTCGTCAACTGAGGTAATACAAAAGACAATTGGTACATTAGAATTGATCCCGCAATGGGATAGATGGAAAATCTTTGCAGAAGTAGATAAATCTAAGTTTGACTTCAATTGGCGACCGGATCCACGTGAGCCGCCCCTTATCTATGTCTGGGGAAACAAGTATGAACCTGCTGAAGTTAAATCTACTTTAGAGTATCACGTGCCAGGTGCCACTGAATACAAGTATATGGGTGACGATATTGCCTTGTATAATTCCGGAGGAGTAGAATTACTCCCGCAATGGGATAGATGGAAAATCTTTTCAGAGGTAGATAAATCTAAGTTTGACTTTAGCTGGAGACCTGATCCGCGTGAACCTGCATTCATCTACGTATGGGGTAACAAATACGAACCAGCAGAACTGAAACCAACGCTAGAATATCACTGCGAAGATGCCACTGAACGCAAGTATATGAATGAACCAGTGGAAGTGCTTCCTGAATGGGATAGATGGAACATCATTATTCCAGTTGACCAAACTAGCTTTGACTTTAGCTGGAGACCTGATCCAACAAGTCCTCCTTATATCTATGTGTTTGGTAACCAATGGCATGACAGTGTGACTGAACCTACATTAGAATATCATGTTCCGGGTGCAACTGATAGAAAATATGTCAGTGATATCATACCTAATGTTACAAAGACGCAGGAGAATTGGAAGACGGTCATACCAGTAGAATCATTTGATTATAGCTGGAGGCCCAATCCACATAGTCCTCCGCAGATATATCAATGGGCAGACAACGGCCCCAGATATACGATGCCTGGTGCAACTGAAGTTGTTCTTATGGAATACACTGATAAGACTAAAAAGACAACAGTGAATCGGTATCAGATTAGAACGACATTATCTGACCTAGTTGATGAACATCCTGACGAAGTATTCTGGGCGACTAACCCCGATCTGATATACGACAAGTTTGATTTCAGCTGGAGACCCGACGAGCATAACTTCAGGCATATCAATGTATTCGGTAACGAATACAGCAAAGATACGCATACCTATTATGTCAACGGTCCCCTATTCAAGATGGGTTATCGTGAATACAACTATGTTGACCAACTGATTGAGATTGACAGTAATCTTAGTATGTTTTTCATTGATCGTAGCAATCCTGAAAGCAAAGAAAGATACAATCAACTAAAAGAACGCTATCCACAGTTACAGAAGACACGATATCTAAACAGTTGGGTAGAAACGATCAATCGGTGTATTGCTAAATCAGACACTAGATTATTCTGGGTACTAAACAGTGAACTAGACTACAGTCAATTTGAATTTGACTTCTATCCAAGCCCTTGGCAAGAGAAGATGGTGCATGTGTTCGGAACACAGTGGTCACACTGGGGCACGACCTTCTTAGTGAACAAAGAGCAGTTTCCTGAAGATACTAAGTATGTCAAGGTTATTGAACATCTGAATATGTTGAATTTCGCCAAGAACAAGCGAGCAATCGCAAGGGATTGTCTATATCCAATCTACATGATTGATCATGGTAATGAACTTATTGACAACATCAACGGAATTCCAGTCACTCATATCAAGTATGAACACAGCTATCTAAGGACTTTCCGCAATCTACTGGAGATTTTGCCTGTTAAGAAAGAACATTACGTCTGGGTCTGTTCTAGCATATGTGATTACGGAGACTTTGACTTCAGTTACATATGCGATCCCTTTGCAAAAGACCAATTGCATGTGTTTCCTAGTGATAGCCAAATGTTCGGGGATACCTTCTTGATTGATGTTAATAAGTTGCGTAATCTAATTGAAGAGATGGCGATGTTAGAAGACTATGAGAAGGTCAACTACAATCCGCATCAAAGAGTAAAGCGACTACCGCCACCAGTGATCATCACCGAAGGTGACTCACATGTGTCTAGCATTCAGACTACTTTCAATTGGCCATACGCGGTGTTTGTTACAGAAGACAACAAAGACCTACAGGTGACTGACATTGACCCGATAAGTTTATGGGCGCCGGAGACTAAGAACATTCTTGTCACGAGTACTGGTGCAAGCAGAATCATTGTCCCTAGAGAAGCACAGGAATTTGTTAATGATGAGTTATATGATTATCCGTATATTGGTCATTCTCGGGTATTAACGAAGTCTCGTCCACTAGATATTGTTTATTTGAGTAATGGTGAAGAAGGAGCAGAAGAAAATTGGGAACATCTGCTAAAAATAACTAAAGAACTTAAAAATAGAGTCGTCAGGGTTGAAGGAGTTAGCGGTCGCGTTGCTGCATATCATGCAGCAGCAGAAGCGAGCGAGACACCTTGGGCTTTTACGGTGTTTGCTAAACTAAGAGTTAATCCTGAGTTTGATTGGAACTGGCAACCAGATAGAATGCAGATACCTAAGCATTATATCTTCTATGCTGAGAATCCAGTTAATGGTCTTGTCTATGGTCACCAAGCAATGATCGCGTACAATAAGAGACTTGCCCTCGCTAACAAAGGCAGAGGACTTGACTTCACGCTTGATGATGAACATGAAGTCGTGCAAGCTATATCCGGCACGGCAAATTATAACACGGATCCGTTCTCTACATGGCGTACAGCTTTCCGCGAGGTGATAAAGCTCAAAGACGAGTGTAGCAACACCTCTCAGGATAGGATAATCATTTGGTTAACCAAAGCAACAGGTGACTTTGCCGATTATAGCCTCAAAGGGGCTCAGGATGCGGTTGACTACTATGATGAAGTCAAAGGTGAATTTGATAAACTCAAACTGAGTTATGAGTGGAATTGGTTACAAGAAAAATTCAATAAGTTAAACCCATAGAAAGAATAAAATGCCAACTCCAATACGAATAGATCCAACTATTCCTAGAAAATACAAGTTTGTGGAATGGATGATCAATGATATCTGCAACTATGACTGCATTTTTTGCGGAGATGAAAACAAGATTGGTAGAAGAGGTAGACTAGACTTAGCTACTAATAAAAAAATAGTAGATGCAATAGCAGCTACGTGTAACGGGCACCCTTTTTGGATTCAAGTTACCGGCGGTGAACCTACTCTGTATCCAAATCTAATAGAATTGCTCTCCTATATGAAAGAAAAGGGAGCTACAGTCTGGTTAATGAGTAACGGATCTAGAACCATTAAATGGTGGAAAACATTAAAAGAAGCTAACGTATTAGATGTTCTTTACATCACCTACCATAGCCAACAAAATGCAGACTATAGACATATCGCAGATGTCATGAATCTATTTCATGATGAACCAGTTAGCACAATAACCGCTGCTACTTATATCCAAGAGACAGTAGATACGATGATTGAGGGATGTGATTATATACATGAAAATACCGGCGCCTGGATAAATGTTCATGCTATGGACATTCCAGATAGTCCTGGAATGCAAAATGTTATAGACGAAGAAAAGTATGAAAAGATAAAAAAGTATACATTTTTGCCTAGTAAGAAAAAAATTACTAAAAAAAAGCTACAATTACCTGCTGGATTAGAGATTTCGGCATTGGTTAATGTGTCATATAATGACGGCACTAATGAATCACATACCGCTAATGAGTTGGTCAAGAATGGAAAAAGTAAGTTTTTTGATTGGGATTGTTCTATTGGATTAGACACTATGCGGATTGAGATAGACACTATCTATCGGGGAAGTTGCCGGGTTGACGGTAAAAAATTTAGTATAGACAATATTAAATTCTGGGAAAAAACCGTTCGCTGTCCTAACAGTGACTGTTGGTGCCCGCAAGATATCACTACCCTTAAGATTAATACCCAAAACACTTGATATCGGGTTGGAACATAAATATAGTAGTATTATAGGAGAATTATTCATGAAGACTCTAGTCACTGCCCTCACCGCGTTATCACTCATTGCTACTCCAGTTCTCGCACAACAGCGACATGAGTTTCGCGAATCGGATAACCGTCACCGTAGCAATGATTGGGTTGCCCCTCTGGTAGGCGGATTGATCATCGGTGGAATGATTGTAAACAGTGCCCGTAAGTATGAAGAACAGTATCCGACTAACACGCAACCCTATCTATCAGACACCCAACCAACCCTGATGTGTGAAAACTACTATGTCCAAGACATGAATGGTAACTATGCTCTTGACTCTAATTTTCGGGTGATTGTTCGTCAACGCTGCTGGTATGCGAGGTAATGATAAAACTTAGGATCGTTAACGAGATAGACAACATTGAAAAGGTAAAACCCCTACTCTACCAATGTTATCCCTCTTTTAATATTGACGACGATCCTATTCTATCTAAGGATCCTAATCAAAAGCTATTAAAACTAGAGCAGATTTCATTTCTGTTGACACTACAGAATGACACGAAGCAGTATATCATAGCAGAAGATGACGATCAACTTGTAGGATTCGCAGCGATGAATATGTTAGCGATTCAGCATTTCTATTCCCTATCTTGGGTAGCAGTCGCTGAATCACACAGGGGACAAGGATTAGGTAAACGAATCGTATTGGAAGCAGTAAGATTCAGCAAGGTCAGAAACAATGATGTAGTTCTATCTACGGACATCCCTGACTTCTATACTAAATTAGGTTTTACAATAAGCAATGAGTTCAAAGATGGTTGGTATTTGATGTCAACCAATTCAATGAGGAGTAAATAGAGTTAACGATGTAGTATGCAGAGCCAGCGGCAACGCCGACCATCAGCAAAGCACTAAGTTCCCCGCTGATGGATAGAAGCAAAACAGAAGCTTCGCTGCTGGGATGGGGTGATGCTACATCAAAAGTATTAGTTGTTGACGTAGACTGAAAAGCGGGCAAGACGGGGGTGCGATTCCCCCCGCCTCCACCATAAACACAGGCGGTAGCAGCCGAAAACTGCTATGGCGAGCATGTAAAACCAAGCTCTTAAATGGCCTGTGTTTATGATGGGGGCGACCAGTATTGATTGACGTATAATAGGAAAGCCGAGACTGATTGACTGGTAAAGCACCAAAAAACGTAAATGCTAACTTTATTGCTAGCAATGACAACGAGTTTGTAGCTATGGAAATGGCTGCTTAATCTGAGTTATTTGGAGCTTCGGGGATGTGCTCTATAATCTAAACATCCTCACTTATCTGGGTACACCCAATATTTTGTACCATCTTTCCTAGATATCAGTTTTCTTCCTGTTACTGTTTGAGATTGTTTATCACGCCCTTTTCTGCCGTTAACAGCAGAGTTAGGGTTAGATAATCCTTTATTCCAGGCCGCTTTCCCTTTTTTAAATCCCACCGCTGTTCCTTTTATCCAGGCAATCTTACCAGAACATACCCTTGAACAAGTTTTTTGTTTTTGTGTATAGGTAGTAAAATCTTCGCAACATGCTGGGCATTGTTTAGTATGCAAGAGTTTGATTTTTTTTGTATTTCCTACTTTCTTGGTAGTATTGTTTCGTTTCTTTTTTGTCACAGGACGATCAAGTGGAATAAATGCCAGTAGTCCACTCTTCCTTAGTTCAACTTCTACTTTACTATATCCTTTATTCCAGGCTGGTTTAGTTCTGTTTTTGGTATGCCCCTTGCAGCTTCCGCCTCTTGATAGCTTTTTTTGGTTGTAGTATCTAACTGTTTTGTTCTGTATATTAGGAGTCCAGTATAACTCAGTATCCTTGATCATATCAAGCCAACGCTGTTCCGCGTCACGCAGATCATCTAACCCTCCGTCAACGTATTCAAGTACTCTAAACTTAAAGGTATCTGGTCGTTTTCGGTATGCCCTAAGCATCATAGTATTAGAGCAAACATACGCATCTTCTACTAAGCCTTGATGTCCGCCTAGATAATAAAACTTTGATTTGGTGTCGAACCAAAGATACACATAGCCTGTATAAATAGTCATGCTGATAGCTCCTTAATAGCATTAGAGTCAGTGGGACCGCCATCCGTGACTGACACTATTATTTATGCCAAATCTTTAGTTTTGCTCTAGCGGCATAATTCATTGGGTGGGCAACCGGCCTAGAAACAGAAACGGTTGCACTTTACATAAATAGTTACCCGATGTAGGAGTAATGTGTTATGAAAGAATCAAAATTAATAACTGAGTTATACAAAGCCTGTATAAACCATGACAGTGAGCGTGAAGCGGAACTCAGAAAATTACAGTTTGCTAAAATTTTGAAACGTAAGAGAAAAGGCAAGACGTTTGATGCTAAATGGGTCATCGTTCGCTAATCTTATTTTTTCGGTTGACATTGGGTATCTGTTTTGTTATGATAAATTATCAACTTAATAATTCACATGAAGTCTGATGCTAATGTCGTTAAGCTCCTCTAAGAAAACTGGTTGGCATATTCTTTCGGATGGCACCAAAGAATGGTGTCTGAACGGCAAATATCACCGAGAAGATGGCCCGGCGATTGAATATGCAAATGGCACCAAAGCATGGTTCCGAAACGGCAAACTTCACCGAGAAGATGGCCCGGCAGTTGAATATGCAAATGGCACCAAAAAATGGTGCCTGAACGGCAAACTTCACCGAGAAGATGGCCCGGCAGTTGAACGTGCAGATGGCACCAAAGCATGGTGGCTGAACGACAAACCAGTAGATCAACTCGTCCATTGGGTAACTACAAAAGAAAGACAGATGGCATAATACCGGTTGACATTGGTTACCCATTCTGCTATTCTAAGAATAGAAGCAATAGAGATAAATATTATCATGAAACTCAATGAAGTTACTCAACCTAGCGAACAAGCTCTCTTTGAAGCCATCGATGCTCAAAATGATACCGGTCTACGGACCGAAGATGTCGTGAAGATTATCCGGTCTGCTGATGGTCCGTGGTCTGGCCCATATACCCTTGAAGAATCCAATGTTCGTCTCAAAGCATTGGCAGAAGAATATGGCGTCCCCTTCGAAGGATAATACACCTGCAAACACGGTGTTGTTTGTAGAAGGGACGATGTGGGACGACTCTTTGCGGGCTGCTGTCATTGATACGCCGATTATCCTACAAAAAGTTGCTGATTTTAAGAAACATAAAGCAGAGAATCCAATGGTACCATACGGGGCTGGAGATAGATCCTTTATTGGTGCAGGTCTTTTTAAGAAGTATCTTCCAAAAGCTTTAAAAGCACATCTTACCCGAGACTATAGCATTATCTATGAACTATCGGGTCGTAATCCTACTACGATTAAGTTGTATGGCGTATTCTCTCACGCTGATATGGGTACAGGGAACCCTGCTAATAAGAATCTCCAGAAGAATTTAGCTAGGAGACTCGGCAATTCATTCACTGAATCCGTAAAAATCTTCCTTCTCAAACTCTTACAAGAGTAATGTCCTACTGATAAATACAGTATGGACATCCAAGAACTTCACGATTTTAAATTAGGCGATGCTATCAAGTTTCATAGGAAACTGAATCCAAAATTATGGCATGACGAGCATCTTGACCCTATAGTAAGAAAACAACTCCTAAGGATCGCCGAAGATTTCGTTGAGGATCTGGGAGTTAAGCTGCATGTCAAAGACATTACCGTATCCGGTTCCAACGCAGCATTCACATACACCCCTCATAGTGATCTAGACCTCCATGTGGTCGTAGACATGAAGAAGCTGCCTGATAGCGATGTATATCGTGAATTGTTTCAAGCAAAGAAAACACTATACAACGAAGTCAACAGTATCAAAGTGCGTGGTATTCCTATTGAACTCTATGTTCAAGATTCCGATGTACCAGTACGCTCTCTGGGAGAATATAGTGTCCTAAACGATTCTTGGATCAGGATTCCAAAGAAACAAAAAGCTTCCTTTGATCAAATAGCCACTAAAGAGAAATATGAACAGTTGTCAGAGCTAGTCAAGCTAGCTATGAAGACGAGAGACCTAGATAGGATCAACAAAGCTATCGGAATCGTGAATAGATATCGTAAGGCTGGTCTTCATAATGAAGGGGAATTCAGCCCTGAGAATCTTGCATACAAGGCTATCCGTAAGCAAGGTGGTATTGATAAGTTATATGACCTCAGAGATAAGTTACATGGACAATCGTTGAGCATTGAAGAAGCGTCCTCCCGTGAGGATGCGATCATCAAGATCAATAAACTACGCAACACGAGCGGTAGGTCTAAAGCTGAGATAGAGACAATCAATAGCATCATTGACAAAATGATGAAACAGTATAACATCAAACCAAAAGAATTAAAAAATACAGTTGACCCACTCAGTGATAAGATAGATAAAGCGAGATCCGATAAGCACCAAGCCGCCTCTGCCCTTAAAGGTGAATGGGAAAAATTTAAGCGTGGATTCTTTGCGGAGGATGAGGGGAATCCTACGCCGACCGATGTAGAAAATATTGCTGCTAAGATAAACAAATTTGCAAGACAATTAAGGGTTACTGCTGAACTCCGCCAGCTTCCAGAAGCACATTTTCCAGCGATAGAATTAACTGATCTATTCGCAGACAATCCAGGAACCGGCGGCGGCAGCAAGGTGATGGCTGAACTTGTCCGGCTGGCTGATGAAGCCGGACTTAATGTGTATTTAAGGCCATCTAATCAAGGAAACAAAATCTTCTACTCTAGATTTGGTTTTGAAAAAGACAATGACCATTTCGGTATGATGGTTCGGTATCCTGAATCAGATTCAGACGAGGAAGAATTAAACGAAGCGTATACCAGCAAGCAGCAAGTGATTGATCACTTTGTTAAGAATCGCAAGTACGGTGTACCCTCGTCAACTGCTGCAAGACAAGGTGCTGTAGCATGGGAACGTGGTTGGAGAGGTCCTAAACCCAAGCCACCTGCAGTATCTACGCCACCAGCAAAGCCTTGGTTGCCATATAAGGACGACCTTGACGAATCATTAGATTCCAAACCATATTCTTATCAACAAGTTGAAAAGAGCCGCTGGCGATCTATGTACGCCTTTGAAACCGACAAGGGATTGACTTACGATGTAACAATCCGCCACGGTGTTGTTACTTTTTGTCAGGTCAAGTTCATGCCTGAACACGACGCTTATTGGAGGTCAATGGACATAACAAACACAGGTGATGCTCGTAGGGTATTCGCTACGGTCATTGATATTGTTAAAAAATATGTTAGTATTCATAAGCCTGACTCAATACTGTTTACCGCAGATGAGCCTAGTAGGATTCGTCTTTATAATGCGTTCATTAAGAGACTAGACAGAGAACTACCTGATTATGAAGCAGTAAATAATCCCACCGATTCCACAGCAGATGGTTGGTTTCTGCTTAAGAGAAAATCTAAAAAAATAAATGAGACAGCAGAAGAAAATCAAATTCTGAATCTAGTATCTAAGAAAATTTCTAAGGCTATAGTTAACCTCATGACAAATAAAAGTTCAGAGATGATGCAAGCCTTTTTTGGTACGCCCGAAGAGGTCGCCAACAAAATACGTGTTCAAGGAGTGTATGCAAAAGAACTTGGGATTCCTAAAGTTCAGGATCCCGTTATATCTAATGTATTAAACAAGGTGAGGTTCGTAGTAGTTCCGCATCGCAGTATTAGTCTTGCTACTAGCGAGCATACTCTTGGTTGGTATGACATTCGCGATAAAGAAATCGTAATAAATTATGAAAAAATAGAAAATTATACCGAAAGGAATCTTCCTAAATACAAAGACAAGCAACTAAGGGTTAGCATAAAAAGATCGGTCACCGAAGCCTTCCTAGCATCAACTATATCACATGAATTACAACATGCGATAGATGACGCAAAAAGTCAAGGTCTAGGCCTAAAATCTGATAATGAATACCTAAAACGCCAGCATGAGATAAATGCTAGACTTCAGGAAGCTCTACTTTATCTTTCAAACGAGATGAGGATTTCTGCTGACGATTCTAGACCTTGGCTTCAAGACCAAATTATACGGATCTTTCGTGAGTATAATCTTGCCGAACTTTATCCAAAGAATAGTCCTGAATACAAGAGATTGGTGTCCCGTGTGTATAAATTTTTTGACGCTGAACGCAAGAATCCTAAAAAGGAAACACCATTGAGTTTGGTACAAAGAGCCATCAATTGGATTTTAGGAAAACACACTTCCGAGATACACGAAGATATTGAGAAAGTTTCTAGTGGATGGCGACATGTAGGTCCTGAATATCGGATTGATCCGAAAACCGAAGATTATCCTATATATCCTCTTCCCCTTTGGACAGTGTGGCAAAGGTGGCATCGTTCAAAGCTTGGTTCCGGTAAGGATATTTATCGCTACATGGATTTCTTGATGAAAGACTGGCGAGGAATGTGGTTGCCAATAACAGGTTCAGAGATTGCTGATGCGATATCTAAGATTTACGGTACTGATCCAGTTGCTGGACTAGCTGAAATTAACGCAGAATATAATACAGATTGGACATGGGATGAGTTATTGGAAATATTACAGATTGAACGAGATAAAAGGATGGATAGAGCCGCAACGATGGAAGCCTCAGGATACATTCCAAGCAAGAAGGAAGCGAACGACCCTCGCTTCTCAACTGCGTTAACAGTAGACGTAAAGCCTGATTCAATCATGAAGAACGCTAAGGCATTTGGTTCAAAAACTTCACGAGCAGGTATTCCTCCCCAAGCCAGACCCGATGGCAAATTTTGAGTTGACATTCACCCAGAAGTGATTTAGAGTGTGATTATGACCAAGATCACAGATGCACTGCAAGCCCGTGAAGTCGTTGAAAAGTTGTATGATCAACTCCGAACCTCACGACATAATCCTGATCTCTACAAATACCATGAAAATCTTGTTGGAATGGTTCAGCACCTGAGCGTCCTTGAAGTGGAAGCACGGCAGACACATAAGGACAGGAAAGTGAAAGAATATATTCCCCGATTGGAACAATCCATAAAGTATCTGGACAATCTCATCCTCATGCTCAAACTCATGGATTAAAACGATGTCTGACCAACCTACTTTACATATGGCTAGAGATGGCTCCAAAGAATGGTATCTTAACGGCGAATATCACCGAGAAGATGGCCCGGCAGTTGAATATGCAGATGGCACCAAATATTGGTTCCGAAACGGCGAATATCACCGAGAAGATGGCCCGGCAATTGAACATGTAAATGGCGCTAACGTATGGTACCTGAACGGCAAATGGCACCGAGAAGGTGGTCCGGCAGTTGAAAATACAGACGGCACCAAAGTTTGGTTCCGAAACGGCGAATATCACCGAGAAGATGGCCCGGCAATTGAATATGCAAATGGCTCCAAATATTGGTTCCGAAACGGCGAATATCACCGAGAAGATGGCCCGGCAATTGAACATGTAAATGGCGCTAACGTATGGTACCTGAACGGCAAATGGCACCGAGAAGATGGCCCGGCAGTTGAATATGCAGATGGCACTAAAGAATGGTGTCTGAACGGCGACGCAGTAACTGGTTCAGAACTTGATATCATGAAGATGCGAATCTGGATGGAAAACGGAAAAAACTATTTTTGAAAAAAGTGAAAAAACAGGTTGACATCGGAAATACGATTTGCTATATTAAGAACATAGAGAGAGACAGTCTCTCTCATTTGAAAGGAAATTAAAAAATGTCTCAAGTGTCTGATCATCTGACGATCACTTCTACTCAAGCTCGCAAGGCTATTCTTACTGCATTCAAGTCTAAGCGGCCCATCTTTCTCTGGGGCCCTCCGGGCATCGGCAAGTCTGAGGTCGTGCAAGAGATCGCTAATGATCTCGGTGGTCACATGATTGACCTGCGTATGGCGCAGATGGAACCTACTGATATTCGTGGTATCCCCTACTTCAATAAGGATATCAACAAGATGGATTGGGCCGAGCCCGTTGATCTTCCTACAGAAGAACTCGCTGCTCAGTATCCTATCATCGTTCTTTTCCTTGATGAAATGAACTCGGCGCCTCCCTCGGTTATGGCTGCTGGTTATCAGTTGATCCTCAATCGTCGGATCGGCAATTACAAGCTGCCCGACAATGTGGTCATCGTTGCTGCTGGTAACCGTGACAGCGACAAGGGTGTTACGTATCGTATGCCCATGCCCCTCGCTAATCGTTTCGTTCACCTTGAAATGCGGTATGACTTCAATGCGTGGCAGCAATGGGCTGTCAACAAGGGCATTCACAAGGATGTCGTCGGTTATCTGTCTTTCTCTAAGCAAGATGGTTATGACTTTGATGCGAAGTCTTCGTCTCGTGCATTCGCTACGCCTCGTTCGTGGTGTTTCGTGAGCGATCTGCTCGCTGATGAGGATGTTGATAACGATACGCTGTTCAATCTCGTTGCCGGTGCTATCGGTGAAGGTCTGGCTACGAAGTTCATGGCGCATCGCAAGGTCGCTGGTCGTATGCCCAACCCTGCTGATATTCTTTCTGGTAAGGTGAAGGACCTTCAGGTCAAGGAAATCTCTGCGATGTATTCGCTGACGATTTCTATGTGCTATGAACTGAAGGACGCTCTTGACAACAAGCGTGTTGACGCGAAGAAGTTCCACGAAATGGCTGACAACTTCTTTGACTACATCATGAAGAACTTTGAGACTGAGCTGGTCGTGATGGGTGCTAAGATCGCTCTTAAGACTTATCGTCTGCCTATTGAGCCCTCTCAGTTGAAGAACTTTGATGATTTCCACAAGAAGTATGGTAAATACATTGTGGAAGCTGGCAGCAACTAATACAGTTGCTGCATACTGCGGGGAGGGGTTTAGAGACATTCCCCTCCCCCTTTTTTATCGGAGTAAAAATGTCTGACCAACCTACTTTACATATGGCTAGAGATGGCACCAAATACTGGTATCTGAACGGCAAAACTCACCGAGAAGATGGCCCGGCAATTGAACGTGCAGATGGCACCAAATACTGGTATCTGAACGGCAAAACTCACCGAGAAGATGGCCCGGCAGTTGAACGTGCAGATGGCACCAAACTTTGGTATCTGAATGACAAAAGAGTAACTGGTTCAGAACTTGATGTCATGAAGATGCGAATCTGGATGGAAACCGGAAAGAATTATTTTATGGATAAGGTAGATTAAGGCTTGACTTCCGTCTCGGAACCAACTATATTGAATATTATGACAACGAAAGGGACTATCTCAATGAGCGATGTTATTTCCCCCACTAAGCGTAAGCGTTCTCGCAGCAAGAAGTTTGAAAATCTAGTAGGTCCGATGGATCCGAAGATTGACAACGATGCTCGGGAGCGTCTGATAACTGCTCGTATCGGCCTTCTGTTGAAGCATTCTTTCTTCGGAAATCTCGCTACCCGACTGACGCTCACTAATGCTGATGAATGGTGTTCTACGGCTGCTACTGACGGTCAAAAGTTCTATTACAACTCCCGCTTCATCATGATGCTTCGCACTAAGGAAGTTGAATTCCTCGTCGGTCATGAAGTCCTGCATGTTGTTTATGATCACATGGGTCGTCGTGGTACTCGTGACCCTGAAATCTGGAACATCGCTGATGACTATGCAGTGAATGCAGACCTCAAGCGTCACAAAGTCGGTGAGTTCATCACTACTGTCCCTGCATTGTATGAAGCAAAATATGATGGTATGGCGGCTGAGGCTATCTATGATGACCTCATGAAAAATGTGCAATACATCAACATTGAAGACCTTTTGGACAAGATGTTTGATGATCACGTGGATGGTGAAGGTGAAGGTGAAGATAACGACGGCGAAGGCGGTGATAAGAAGGGCAAGGGCCGCCCGCAAATGTCTCCTGAAGAACGCGAGCGTGTCCGTCAAGAAGTGAGGCAAGCGATCATCAATGCAGCACAGTCTGCTGATGCTGGTTCAATCCCTAAGGGCGTTGAGCGTATGCTTAAGGAACTCACTGCTCCTGTCATGCCCTGGCGCGAACTCCTTCAGTCTAATCTGACTTCTGCTATCAAGTCTGATTATAGCTGGATGCGTCCTTCTCGTCGCGGTTGGCACATGGATGCAGTGATGCCCGGTATGAATCCTGGCGAAGAGATTGATGTCACTGTGTTCATTGATATGTCAGGTTCTATCTCAGCGAAGCAAGGTCAGGCGTTTCTGTCTGAGGTTGCTGGCATGATGGAAGCATTTGACGGCTTCAAGATCCGTGTCGCTTGCTTTGATACCGAAGTCTATAACATGCAAGAGTTTACTTCTGAGAACCTTGATACTGTAGATGAGTATAAGATCATGGGCGGCGGTGGCACCGACTTTGATTGCATCTTCAAGTATCTCAAGGAAGAAGGCAGTGTCCCTAATCGGCTGATCGTCTTCACGGACGGGTATCCGGTTGGTTCTTGGGGCGATGCTGACTACTGCGACACGACTTGGATCATTTATGGTGACCCTGATCCTAATCCCCCGTTCGGTTCGTGGGCGATCTATGATGACCACAAGAAGAAGTAAGTGAAGACAATTGACGATATTAATCTAGAGACTTGGTTTACCGAGAGGGAACTCTCGGTAAACCCAAAGCATTTTGTCAAGACTTCAACACCTATAACACCGGAATCAAAGGCATGGATCCTAGAGAAGTTACACGGTCGCTTCTCTAAGTGCGGCCCAACTAATTTTATAGATGCTCCTGGCATATGTCCTACTTTTGAAGACCCAAAAGAAGCCGTATTTTACGAATTAACCTTCGGATAAAAAATACTTTATCACATTTCTATATTAAATACATATGTCATTTAAGGAGATTACAATGTCATTTTTACGCCATATCGGTAAACACGGTGATCGCAAAGTAGCGATTGTGTTTCGTGAAGTACCAGGTGAACCCCACATGTGTTTGGTAGTTTATACCGAACTACTTAATCAGAATATGCATGATCCGATCATCAAGTGCATTGAGTCTGACATCGGTCAGAACAGCGAGCATCTTGCAGACGCATTCAATCGCACTCACACACGGGATGGTCATATCATCCTACAGAAGCTACACGCTGAAGGCATGTTGAAGAAGGTCCAGACTGAACTTATCGTCATGACTCCGGCACCTAATACTAAGATCAAGTTGAGCGAACTCAACAAGATTCTTGATGAGATGAAGCTAGGCGAAGACGCTACCCGTAGGTTGGCTGAGATGGACAATCAACGCGGTATGCAAGATCCGGCACAAGTCGCCCGTATGATGCGTGGTAATCGTGATGCAATGGTTGATGCTCCGATCGCACCTATCGCAGCATCCGGTAGCGATGCATTAGGTGATGCCCAATTAGCCAACACATTCAGGTCACAAGCCGAGCGTATGCAGCGTGAGGCTAATGGTCTCCTTGCAGAAGCAAATAGGTTGTTGAATGAAGCAGCATCGCTTGAGCCTGCTCCCGCAGAGAAAACCGTCGCGAAGAAGGCCCCCGTAGCAAAGAGTGCAGCGACAGTTGCTGCTAAAGCAAAAGGCAAACCCAAGAATACTCCCGTCGTAGCTTAAGGTTATCATGTAGATGTCACCTGAATTCATTCAGAAGTGGGAAAAATTACTTGATGGCGTTGAAAAACAAACTATTCCGGTAGAATTTCTAAAGAAGTTAATTGTAAAACTTCATGGTAAACGACAACGCACGATTAACATTGAACGGTTGTTGAAACAAGGGTTAGAATCGGATCAAATAGAAGAATTCCTGAGTAGAAAACTCACGGAATTAGATGATGAGATGGTGGGCATTGAGTTTATTCTTAATGTTAAGAGCATCGCGGATACAGTTCAACCTGAAACAGATAAACTATTGAATAAACTATGAAACAATACCATGAACTCCTAATTGATATATTAGAAAATGGAGGATTGCGTCAGGATAGGACCAACACCGGCACATATAGTGTATTCGGTCGCCAACTAAGATTTGACTTGACCCAGGGCTTTCCAGCAGTCACGACCAAGAAACTCGCCTGGAATGCTTGCAAGAGTGAACTGCTTTGGTTTTTAGAGGGAAGTGACGATGAACGAAGACTTGCAGAAATCTTACACGGCACAAGAGATCCAAAGAACACTACAATATGGACAGGAAATGCTACCGCAGCTTATTGGGAACCCAAAGCAAAGTTCGCCGGCGATCTCGGAAGAGTTTACGGAGTACAATGGAGACGATGGAACGAGCATGTTGAACGGAAGCAGTTCGGACCAGCTCGCCTTGGAGAAGGTCGTAGGCTAGCAGTTGATCAGACCGAAGTTGATCAGATTGCAATTCTAATTGAAGGTATCAAAAATGATCCAAACGGTCGTAGGCATATCCTTACTGCATGGAATGTAGCAGAACTTGGTCAGATGGCTTTGCCTCCGTGTCATGTTATGAGTCAGTTTTATGTAAGCAATAATGGCCGTTTAAGCTGCCACATGTATCAAAGAAGTTGTGATACTTATTTAGGAATTCCCTTTAATATCGCAAGTTATGCTCTACTTACCCACATGATTGCTCAAGTATGTAACTTGACAGTCGGTGAACTTATTATCAGCACAGGCGATACTCATATATATTCTAACCATTTGCCTCAGGTAAAGGAACTGCTTTCCCGAACTCCGTTTCCATCACCCACCTTGTGGTTAAATCCTGAAATAAAAGACATTGATAAATTCACTATGGATGACATAAAACTTATAGGATATAAAAGTCATCCAGCATTACCCGCTATTATGGCAGTTTAATGTTAAAAGGTAGTTCTAGGGATAAATATAATATAGGAGAACTTCAATGAAGGGCATATATTATATTGAAAACATAATAAATGGTAAACGATATTACGGTAGTTCAATGAATGTTGAATGGAGGTTAGAACAGCACCGAAGAGGATTACGCAAGGATAAACATATCAATGTTTATTTGCAAAGATCATATAATTTACATGGTATAGACAACTTTTCTTTTGCTCTAGTGGAAGATATGGGTAATCCTAGTAGAAAAGAACTGCATTCTCGGGAACAATGGTATATTGATAACAATAAAAATGGCTACAATATAGCACCTGCAAATGGAGGGGATACTTTATCAAATCATCCTGACAGAGAAACTATAATTGAACAACGAACCGAAAACTACCGACTGTGGCTAAAATCCTTAAGCGCAGATGAGCGCAAAGAAAGATTTAGTAAACCAGGAGAGAGTAATCCAAATTGGCGTAACGGCGGTAGAAAGTTACTATGCTCTGTATGTCTTGTCAATATGATAGAACCTAAGGCTAATACATGTGGTGAGTGCAGAGATAGATCGGGAAAAAATAATCCGTTTTATAACAAAAAACATACAGAAGAAACACTTAAAATTCTAAGAAGCAAAACGCCCTGGACTAAAGGGGCCACCCCGGAAGATCAATCATATACAAAACAGTATGAAATAATATATCCAGACAACACGAGTAAACAAGTATATGGGCTAAAAGTAATCGCTGAGGAATTTAAGGTTAGTATAGCGAATGTTCACGCCACTATCAGTAGAATGAGCAAAGGCAAAATTCCTACCAAAAGTGTGTTTAAGGGCTGTTTAATTAAGATCGTAGATAAATGATAGAAATAATATACAATATTCAGTTGACAGACTATGAAAGTCATGCTAGTATCAAAGCCGAAATGGCAGTATGAATAAGGCAACCTTTGATGACAACGCACACATTTTTTGGAAGTTGAAATTTGAATGAGAATCCTCGTTACCGGCGGTATGGGCTTCATCGGTCACAATGTAGTGTCTCAGCTGGAAGATTTGGGACATGATGTTGAAATTATTGATAGCTTAACTGATTACGGAATAATTCCGAAAGATGAGTTGAGTAGGTTGATTGATGAACGCAGTTCGCAACTTTCTGCGACATGCCATCTGCATGACATTTCTAGCAAAGGTCACGGGATAGATACTTTATTCCGCACCTTTAAACCAGAGACCGTGATTCATCTCGCGAGCATACCTAATCAGAAGATAGCAGGTTTTGCTCCTGTCATATCCGCGAGAACGATGACAGAAGGTCTGTTAAACATATGTGAGCAATCTCGCCAGTACAATGTAAAGAGATTTGTCTATATCAGTAGCAGCATGGTGTATGGTGATTTTGCTGACGGCGTGAGAGAGGATGCTACCTGTTCTCCCGCAGGATTATACGGTATCCTGAAACTTGCAGGCGAACGACTCGTAGAAGATTACAGTCGTCGCGGTAGCTTTGAGCATGTCATCATCCGCCCTAGTGCCGTATATGGTCCCCGTGATATTAAAGACAGAGTGATATCAAAGTTTTTATGGGCAGCTATGCTTGACGAAGTTCTACCGGTCAATGGTTCAGATGAATCTTTAGACTTTAGTTATGTTGACGATGTAGCCTCAGGCATCGTAGGAGCGTCACTGAGCGATGCTACTGCCGGAAAGACATACAACATCACTCGTAGCCGAAGCCGTAGCTTGCTAGATGCTGCTGAATTAGCGGTGAGAATAGCAGGTAAGGGTAGAATTGAGGTCAAGGATCGCGATAAAAATTTCCCTCAGAGAGGCTTATTAAATATAGATGCTGCTCGTATAGATTTTGGCTTTGAACCAAAAATTGACCTAGAAGAAGGCCTCCAACTCTATTATGAATACCTTATGTAAATTACAATGGACCGGACTCACTGTTGATACAAACGGTGACATAAAACCGTGCTGCATATCCAATGCATACATTAAAAAAGATGACGGAACTAATTTCAATCTAGGAAAAGACACGGTTGAAGAGATTTATAACAGCAAGAGCATAGTTGATATGCGACAGCAGATGCTTGACGGTGTTGTAGTAGCAGGATGCGAAGAATGCTATGAGATGGAAAAGTTTAGCAGAAGAAGCAACAGACTCATCTACAATCAGATATACAAGGATGTAAAGGCTGAGGATACAAGCACAGATCCGGCTGTCAAGTTTATTGATTTGAGATTTGGTAATCTATGTAATCTGAGTTGTCGCAGTTGTAATCCTAAGGCTAGTAGTCAGTTTCAACGAGAAATTGAAGTTATGCCATCTGCTATAAAAAAATATCAAAACTTCTTCCAAGAAGATATCAATTCTTGGTATCAGACTCCCGTGTTTAAGGATAATCTAGAAAAACAGTTAGATAGCATTGAAATCATCTCTCTTACTGGGGGTGAACCTACAATAATACAACAAAACATGGATTTGCTTGCCTCTCTAGTGTCTTCCGGTAGGAGTAAGAAAATAGTTCTTACCATAAATTCCAACATGACTAATACTAATCCTAAATTTTACAATCTCATAAAAGAATTTAAGTATGTAGTGTTCATGGCAAGCATAGATGGAGTAGGTTCTATGCAAGAATATCTGAGATATCCTAGCAAATGGTCGGCTATGGACGCTAACATCAAAAAATTGTTAGGGCTAGGAGATAATATCATTATATCACCTACTCCGGTCATACAGACTACTAACCTTAACAAGTGCGTAGAGTTGTTTGAATATTTTGAGTCCTATAACAGAGCAGCCAAACGAACATTGATACGCATTCAGCCCATCAATCTAACTGGACCTGAACATCTAAATCTGCTATACCTACCCACCGAGTTCAAGATAAAATGCTGGGAAAAGATTCAGCAATGGGTAGATACGCGATGCGAGTATCAACCTGATAGTTTTCACGAAATTATTGATGGCATAAAAGCAAAATGCAATACGCAAGTTGATGAGACGGAAAGCAAACATCAATTGTGTAGATATAAAGAATACAATTCTCTGTTTGATTTGCATAGAAAAGTAAAGCTTTCAGACATTGACCCTGAATTAGACATGGAAATTAGCAAGGTACTCGCGTGATATTCTCAAAAATATCTCACTTCGGGCTTAAGAGACAGACTGAAAACCTTAAGGCCGAGTTGTTAGATGCTACCTATGAGGCTATGAAAGAAGGCCAATTCCTTGAAGGTCCCTTCACACGGGAGTTTGAAGCATGGCTTTGTAAAAGAACAGGAAGCCAGTACGCAACCTTAGTACACAGTGGAACACAAGCACTTGAGTTCATAGCGAAGAGCATTCGTGACATGAATGATAGCAAGGTTGTACAGTACAATCCTGACAAGATCGTACTTCCTAACCTAACATATCCTGCAACTCTCAATGCTTTTTTGAACACTGGCTGGGAAGTAGAGTTAGTAGACACCGATAAAAATGGATTGTTGCCGGACCAATATCTGTTAAATGTAGGCAAACCTACATGTTATGTAGGACTATATGGCGCTTCTACTAACCGAATGGCATGGCGAGGAACAATAGTTGACGGGGCTCAACATTGGCTAGTCGCAGATGGCAACATAGGTGATGCTATGGCTATTAGTTTTGACCCTACCAAGAACCTACCATCATCTGGAAACGGCGGCGCCGTCGTAACAAACAATTCGTACATACATGACTTCATAGAAAACTACAAAAATAACGGTAAAGGGAAGAATTTCCTAACTCCGGGTACCAATAGCAAGATGAGTGAGATTGACTGTGCCCATCTGATGGTAAGAACCAAATACATAGATCAATGGCAAGAACGGCGAAAGCAGATCAGATTATATTACATAGAGGAGTTCAAAGACATACCAGTACGATGCTTGAGCGACGGTTTTGAGAGACATGCAGATCAAAAATTTGTGATATACACTGATCGTCGGTCACAATTACAGCATGAAATGAATCAGCTAGGCATAGAAACAAAGATACATTACGATAGGCCCCTGAGTGAGTTGGCTGTTGCGAAGGATTTGGTTAAGCCTGATTTTTTAAGTGTAAGCAGCATGTTATGTAGGGGTATATTGAGCCTTCCTATCTATCCCGAGTTGACAGACAGTGAGGTAGAATATATCGCGGATAGAATAAAATTATTTTTCGCTAAATAACAGTATGTCTAGTCTATTTGCACACTCCATCTTGAGCTTAGGAATAGTAGCACTACTATCATCTTTTGTGATATCAGTAATTCCTAAAGTCGGCGTATATAAGATGCCAGTCCAACTGGTTGGGATGATTGTTGCAGCATATGGATTCTGGCTAGAGGGTGGACTCGCCTACAAACAAAAAGTGGATCTCCAAATAGCCCAACTAGAGACACAGTTGGCGCAAGCCAAAGCAAAAGCCGATAGAGCCAGTGACAAAACGGAGACAAAAGTCACACATGACATTCAAATAATTCATGACAAAGGTGATACCATCATCAAATATCTTCAAGGTCCTGATGTCATCAAGTACGATACCACCTGCGTGATACCAAAAGAAATCGTTGCTGCCCACAATGCTGCTGCGACATTAACTCCGGTGCCCGAAAAATGAGAAAGATTCTTATCCTAGCTAGTACATTGTTCGTGAGTTGCTGTGCCTCTGTGGTTCCGGTATCTGTTCCTTTTCCAACGCCACCGAAAGTGTTATTACAAAGATGTGATGATCTCAACACCCTCCAGCCTGAACCCAAACTGAGTGATCTCATGATAGTAGTCACTAAAAACTACACGAAGTATCATGTGTGCAAGGAAAAGGAAGCTGCATGGGCTAGCTGGTATAGTACGCAGAAATCCATCCACGATTCTTCAATCAAAAAGTAGTTATGAATTGGCATCCCGTTTGATAAATACTATATCAACGGAAGAGTGTAAATGTCAGCAACACAACAAATCATTAACATCGGAGCACTTCCAAACGACGGACAGGGTGATCCATTACGCACAGCTTTTGAGAAGATCAACAATAACTTCTCAAGTCTTTTCAATACCTTCACTAATACAAGTAATGCTTACACTAACGGTAATGCTCAAGGCCAAATTATCTTCACCGCCCCTGCTAATACATTCTCTCAAGGGGTGTTTTATATTCAAAGTGCTGAAGTAGTGGGAGCGAATAGCCAAGCTATCTCACTCCTCTCAACAGTTAGTACCGACACGACAGATGTGAACTATTCAGCTACTGGTTTTACCTACTTCGGAGCGTGTCTGTCAAACTTTGACATGATCGTGGTTAACGGTAATGTTCAGATCCGAGCTAACCCGCTAGTAGATGAGACCCTGATTCACTTCATTGGTTCACAGATTATGTGGATCGGTAATGCAGTTCTTGGACAATCTCTGGCACTAGATGGATATGTAAACTCAGTTCTAGCTACTGAAGCCGATAACAATATCACCACAGAGCAATAGCATGAGAGCAAGAGAGTTTATTACGGAAGTTGCACTAGGGAAACCTGATAGTTTGCAGCAAGAAATCGCATTAGCATTGCCTGGTGCATGGAAGATTCCGGCTCTCCCCAACCAGGATCCGTATCTACAATATCGTTTTGGTGTCGCTATCGCCGGTGCCAAAGGGGCCAAAGCCCGCCGAGAGGGCGGTGTTCCTGATTTTAAACCAGATAATATTTTTGGTGAGAATGAAATTGTAGTGAGCTATGACCCAGAAACAGGTGAATATATCCGTGATGCATTGACATCAATGGGATTGCCTCCTAGTGCTGCTGTTCAGATTGCGACTATGGCAAGCCAAGAAATGCCGGATGTTGTCAAGAAAAGTCCTATGAATGCCTTTAAGGGGTATAAGAGATAGGATGTGTGTGATCCACCCTTTGGTTCTTTCGGCATGAAACACAGTATCTGATAAATACTCTATAAGGAATCTGGCATGAGAGCATTTGAATTTTTAACTGAGGCAACTAGTTTAGCTGACGGTGATAAGTTTCCACCTAGTCACATGGATGCCATGAAAAATGCTATCAGCATGCCTGACATCAGCCATAACACCGCTACAGGTAGCCCATATCTCCAATGGAGATTTGGAATCGCGATGGCCGGTGCCCCAGACTATCCTACACCTCCCATTGGTCCAATGGCAGGGGATCCGCTGCTATCTTGTTACACAGATGTTGAGTTAGAGATCGTTAACAAAGCAGCACAGTCAGTAGGTGCTGGTAGGATCAATAGGTTGTCTGACAATCGTAGCACAGAGTTGTCTAACACACAGAAAGTAAGCCCGATAAATGCATTCAAAGGCTACAAGAAAAAATAATTTCACTATAGTATAGTCATATAAATATTTGCATGACAAAACTCACTGACATCAATCAAACATTAGACCTCATCAAGCTAAAATTCTATAATGAATGGCTTTACACAGAACACATCCAGTCCGAAGGACCTAGTCAGTTTCACGACCAATTGACTAAGCAGATAGTAGAAACCTATGTTGACCCCCTTGAACTTCCTAAAGATGCACATATCCTTGATCTAGGCTGCGGCCCAGGATACTTTTTAGATAATATGAAGGCACGAGAATATACCAATGTCACTGGGGTAACATTAAGCCCAGGTGATATTGAAACTTGTGAGCAAAAAGGTCATAGGGTCAAGCAGTATGATCTATCTTTCCTTCCGCAGAAAGATGGATACTATGATGAATCAGTAGACTTCATCTTCCTTCGTCATGCTCTTGAACATTCTCCGTATCCTATCTTCTCATTGATGGAATACAATCGTATTCTAAAGCAAGGTGCCAAGATTTATATTGAAGTTCCTGCTCCGGATTGTGAACGTCCACATGAATTTAATCCTAATCACTATAGTATTTTCGGTGCTACTCAATTAGGTGCGTTACTTGTTCGTGCTGGATTCAACATTGACAAGTTCAATGATATCTCATTTGATCTAACGATGCCTGCTACAGTAGAAGGTGAAGAAGACCAAACATTTAAGGAAAAGTATTTCTGTATTCTAGCGACAAAAGCCAGGCCACTAGATATCAAGTAAAAATAAAGACCGGGTTAAGGCCCGGTCTTTTGTTTATGTATGATAAATACATAATAAAGGACTCAACTAACATGGCGTCATATGTTTACACTGCAAACTCTTCTGCACAAGCATCCGCTAATATAGCGACTGATAAAGTAAGAATTGCCACGACAACCTCTGCTATTCAATTTGTAGCGAGCTATCCTAAAGTTACCGGAACAGGAACGGTCACGGCTGCTACTTCTTCAAAAGTTATCACTGGCAACGGAACTTCATTCTCGTCTCAAGTAGGCGTAGGATATTGGATCGGAAATGCGACCGGAGTGACTGTAGGAATAGTTGATAGTGTCGGAAATAACACTAGCTTGACGCTCACTGCTAATGCTAATGTAGCGATAACCGCAAATGCATTTACAATTAATCCATTCGGCGTTCCATATCAAGTAGCAACTGCAAATAGTGAAATCATTCCTGCTAACGGCACTGAGCGTAGTGTCTATGTAGGACAAGGAAATGTTATCTCTTTCTTGAATGTTGCGGGGTCAGCAGGAGCATTCTCCGTTACAGAACTAGGTGCACCTTATGCAAATACAGGTACTTCTGGTGTTCTTCCAACTCCTGCAAACGGTGGACCTTCATCATGATATTGATTTTCTTTAGAAGTCGCAACAGGAGTTTACAGTATGTCTAATCCTCCACCGCCCTACTCAAATATAACAGGTACTAGTGCTGTTATAGCAAAATACAATCAACAAGAATCCATAGCTAATGCGAATGGAAATGCTCGTCCTGGACAACTTGTAATTGATGTAACAAATAACAATGTCTACATTGGCAATGTCAATGGCAATTTAGAGTTGATTAATACAGGTGGCGGTGGCACACATGCTGACCCTTCAGGACCAGTAAGTTCTTTACAGTATAATGCAGGTGGTAATCTATTTGGTGGGACCTCAAATATAACAATATCAGGCAACGGTCTTAATGTTGTTGGCAACATTACTTCTAGATCATTGGCAGTTGTTACTTCTAATACCCAGTCATTTAATCCTCTTTTTACAGATGCGTCAGCAACAACTGCAGGAGCAACGGTTACAGCTTCTTATACGCTTCAAGGACCATTATGTTATTTTAGAGTATATATAGATTTTGCTACCTGTACTAATTTTGGAACTGGTCAATATCAAATTACTTTACCATTCCCTGCTATTCAAACTATACGGATTGCAGGCGGAACATTGCATCAAACAACCGGTGATTCAAAATATCATATTGCTGGTATAACAGATGTATTTGACAGCACAACCGTACACAAGTTATATTATTCTGGTAGCACAACAGATTTAAACTGGAAATATAACACTCCAGTGGGTGCTACAACAGTGACTACACACTTTGATATTAGTGGCACATATCAAATAGCGTAAGGTAGTACAGAACGCTAAATAATATCATGAGCGGTTCAACCTCCCTAATCAAAACACCATACAAGAAAACCAACTTTAAGACGAAGAAGGAACTTGATGAGTTCGTAGCGTGCTGTGATCCTGATTTCGGTTATCTATATTTTATGGATAACTTCTTCGTGATTCAGCATCCTACTAAGGGAAGCATGAACTATCATCCATGGAATTATCAAGAACGATTGATTGACACTTATCATCGCTATCGTTTCTCTATTTCACTGATGCCTCGTCAATCAGGTAAATCAACTTCAGCCGCTGGTTATCTGCTTTGGTATGCGATGTTTGTCCCTGATTCTACTATCCTTATTGCAGCACACAAGTACACCGGTGCACAAGAAATTATGCAGCGTATACGATATGCGTATGAAAATTGTCCAGATCACATTAAAGCTGGCGTCACCACCTACAACAAAGGTTCTATTGACTTTGAGAACGGTTCACGCATCGTGTCTGCTACAACGACTGAAAACACAGGTCGTGGTATGTCTATCACACTTCTATATCTTGACGAATTTGCGTTCGTCCGTCCCTCAATCGCTACTGAATTTTGGACATCTATCACTCCTACGCTAGCAACCGGTGGTAAAGCGATCATCACTTCAACTCCAAACTCGGATGAAGATCAGTTTGCTCTTATCTGGAAGATGGCCAACAAGACTGAAGATGAGTTCGGCAACACGACTGAGTTAGGCAAGAACGGATTTAAAGCATATCGTGCTTACTGGCGAGAACAGCCCGGTAGAGATGACATATGGGCAGACGAGATGCGGGCCCAGCTCGGAGATGATCGGTTCAATCGGGAGATTGGGTGCTTTGCGCAAAGCACCCAATTAAAACTAAAGGACTCAAGCGGTAAAATATTTACGGCTACCATGGCTGAGCTTGAAAAGTTGTTGGAAAATGATAAATAAAGATGTAGTTCGCGGAATGGGGATTCCCAACTACTCTAACGCTTTGGAGAGCATCAGCATGACTATTTACTCAAAACGAAACCCGCCTGTTGGATTCTATGTATATGCGTACTTCCGAAAGGACGGTACTCCTTACTATATAGGAAAAGGTAACGCAAAACGAGCCTGGCAGCTACACGAAAACATCAAAAGACCGGCGTATGAGTATATTGTAATATTAGCAGGCGGCTTAACGGAACTATGGGCCTTCGCACTAGAACGTTGGTATATCCGCTGGTATGGTAGAAAGAATATAGGCTCTGGAATATTACGAAACCGAACAGACGGGGGCGAAGGTACGTCTGGTTGTCAGCCTTGGAATACCGGATTAAAACTTCCTGGCCAAGGTGGCCGGAAGAAGGGAACTAAATGGTCTGCTGATGAACGTAGATCACAAGATAAAGCACGGTCAGCCATCGGCTACTATGATTATTTAAAATCAGCCGAGAGAGCTAAGAAGATCGGAGATTCGCAGCGAGGAAGAGTTGGTACGTCACTGGGAAAAATATGGTACAACGACGGAACTAAAGAATACTACGGGAACGCGGTACCACCTGGATTTATTAAGGGACGATTGATAACCAATTCCTCTAAGATAGGCATGCGGTGGTTCAACAATGGGTTAGTTAATAAACAATATAAGCAAGGTGAAGAACCGGAAGGATTCGTAAGTGGACGTGTTAATAAAAAATAAATTAGGATTAGAAATCCTTACTGACACTGGTTGGCAATCATTTGATGGCATAGTTAACAAAGGGGTCAAGCATACTGTTATTGTGAAAACAGCGGCCGCCGAAGTTACGCTCACCCCTGACCACGAAGTGTTCTTATCCAACTTGGAAAAAACTCGTGCTGATCAACTAAAGCCCGGTGATCTGGTTTGCACTCTATCAGGAACAACTGAGGTAATTTCGGTTAAAGAAAATTGCTTGGAATCAGTGTATGATATAGTAAATGCCGGCGCAAACAAAAGGTTCTACGCAAATGATATTCTTTGCTCCAATTGCGAATTTATCATCGCCGACGAGACACTTATCAATCCAAACACACTACTGATGCTTGAAGGCACTGAACCAACACATCGCATGGGACAGATTCGCTGGTACAAGACTCCTGAGAAGGGTAAGCTATATGTTGTAGCACTTGATCCATCATTGGGTACAGGTGGTGATCCCGCAGCTATTCAGATTTTTGAAGCAAGCACAACTACTCAGATTGGCGAATGGAAGCACAACAAGACTGATATTCCTAGCCAGGTCAAACTACTCGCAGAGATCACTAAGTATATCGCTGAGATTACAGGTGAACCTAATAACATCTATTACTCTGTAGAGAATAACTCCATCGGCGAAGCATCGCTACTCTCACTCGCAGAGTATGGTGAATCAAACATTCAGGGCATCTTCATGAGTGAGCCGGGAAAGAAGAGAAAAGGATTCACAACTACTAACAAACCGAAGTTAGCAGCCTGTGCTAAATTCAAAACACTATTAGAATCAAAGAAGATGACTATTCATAGTCGTTCACTAATCAGCGAACTCAAGGCCTTCGTCGCTCACGGCGGCAGCTATGCAGCTAAAGTAGGGGATCATGATGATTTGGTTATGGCTTCTCTGCTAGCAGTCCGGATCATGCTGCAACTTTCAGACTACCATGGTGACCTAGAATCACACATCCGTGATTATGAAGACATAATTGCACCTCTCCCATTCTTTGCTGTCTTTAATTGATTTAGTATAAATACTATTATGGCAACAGACGCAGAAAGTTTTAATCGCGACCTATATGATCTTCTAAAAGTTAGAGGATACCATCCAGTGCCGCTTGATTCTAAGAATCAAAGAGTAAATGCACCACAAGAAGCTGATGTTATTCAATTTGTCTTCACTAAAGACGGAAAAGAATACGGTAAAGTCTGGATCAGCGTAGATAAAGCTAAACAAATCACTATCTACTATGACAACGACCAAGAAGATAGCCCGAATGATGTAACACCCGGTGTAGAATACGATGACACTTGGACAGGTCTACTAAAGAATCTCAAGAAGTGGGCAATGAGAAGACAACTAGACTTTGATCTACAAAATAAGGACCGTCTAGGCGATGATATGCGACAAAGGGAACATTATAAAATGAAAGAGAAACTTGGCGAAGGCTATCATTCAATGGGTAAGAAAGCCAGCTACAATGACGGCGTGCCTAATGTAAAGATCGTGTTACAGCACAGCCGCAACATTGAAGAAGGTGAGCAAAGATTCCGCAATGTCGCCCGTATCTTTGTTGAAAATACAGACGGTGAGAGATTCTTACTCCCTACTACTCGTCCAGGCATCGCAAGGGTCTATGCTAGACACATCGCAGAAGGTGGTACACCATACGATGAGCGTGGAAAGCATATTACATCTCTCGTAGAAGAATACAATCAGATGGCAGGATTCGTCCGTGCCACCCGCAATGGCCAGTTCAATGAATCAACACAATCATTGGTGAACGAAGGTACCAATCACTACAACAATCTTCGCGAGACACTCGGCAAGATGACCGGTCTTCGTGGTTACAATAACTATTTTGAATCTTGGACTCCTGCTCTCATGGAAGATGATGGAGATAGCTCTGCCATCAATGAACTATTCGTCCAAGAGACGCTAGACCCTCGCATTGAATCGGTCATGCCTATCCTATCTCGCATTCACAAGAAGGTAAACGAGATGCAGGAAGTTGATGCATTAGCCGAATGGGCTGATGGCGTTGCGAACGAACATTTAGTTGAAGCCCCTGACAGAAAATACACTGTGGTCACGGCCAGTAATCGTGAAGGTGTAGAAGTAACGGCTGACAATGATGCTGATGCGTTAGAAAAAGGTGCCAAACAATTAGGAGTCTCTAAGAAAGAAGTCTACTTTAAATCCGCCAAAGCAAAATCAGGGGGTAAATCTTCTACAGATACCTCATTGGAAAAAGCTAAACTAACAGCAAAAAATAAGAAATCTTCAGCCAAAACCTTTTTGAAACGACTTTTAAAGCTTCCGGAAGGCGAAGAAAACCTAGAAGAAACACATGATAAGCGACACGGCGGTCCATATGATCGTGGTTCTGCTGATAGTTACTATCGTCGCGACCCTCGTCCCCATTATTATGTAGGTGCTACTGCATCGTCTGATAGGGTTGAAAGGGAAAACATGACCCCTGAGGAAATCAAGGCCTACCATGCGGGTTATAAAGATAATGATGAGGCAGGTGAATTCAAGCAATGGAACGAGGACAACGAAAAGATTGACGAAATCTCTGCAAGCAAGTTAGGCAGATATGCTAGAGCAGCAGCAGACGATAGTGACGCTACATTGGATAGAATCGTTGACAAAGGTTTTGATAATATAGATCCAAAAGATCAGAAGCGTCACGAAAAGCGACATGCCGGCGGCACCCTAGCAATCAAGAAAGTAGCAGGCTTTCCTGGCACGGTTAATAGACCAGCAACCCTTGACGAAAACTTACCTGACACTATCAAGAAGGTCAAGAAGGGTATAAAGTCATTCAAGCGTGGTATGGACGGTTGGGGTTATGGGGGCAAGGGCGATAGCACAGTAAGTAGTGTTAAGGACGTTACTAACAACTTATCTCCTGATTCCGCTAAGTTTGCTTTGGATAGTAAAGTTGATAAAGGTTCTCCTGCCGAACTACAGCAAAAATTAATTAGGCGTAAGATGAAACAGTCCGGTCAGAATCAAGTTGAAGAAGACTTAGATGCTAATCAAAAACGCGCCGGACAACTCGGCCCTACTGAAAAGGTCAAGCACAACAACATCGGTAAATTGGTCGGTGCCAATGAAAGCGTTGACGCAGAACTGGCACACATCAGAAAACTCTCTGGTCTCTAACGCAAAATAGAATAATATTACTTACCCAATTACAGTATAAATACATTGACACAAGATGAACTATCTAGTATAGTTCATATTGTGTTAGTTGTCTCCTTGACAGCAAAACATAAAACTAACTTAAAGCTCAACATAGGCACATTTAAAAAGGAAAAAACTAAAATGGCATCACTTCAAGAAATCCGGGCCCGTATCGCGGCCACCGAAAATAAGAACCAACCACGAGGTTCTAACACTCAATCTGATAACGCAATCTATGCACACTGGAATATGGACGAAGGTGCTACGGCAACTATTCGCTTCCTTCCAGACGCTGACTCTAAGAACACATTCTTCTGGGTAGAACGGGCTATGATCAAGTTGCCCTTCAACGGTGTCAAGGGTGATTCTAATTCAAAGCAACTCACTGTTCAAGTTCCCTGCGTAGAGATGTACGGCGATAACTGCCCTGTTCTCGCAGAAGTTCGTCCTTGGTATAAGGACGAGACGCTGAAGGATATGGCTAACAAGTATTGGAAGAAGCGTTCTTATATCTTCCAAGGTTTTGTCCGTCAGAATCCTATCGGAGATGACACGACCCCCGCGAATCCTATTCGTCGTTTCGTGATCTCCCCGCAAATCTTCACTGTCATTAAGTCTTCACTCATGGATCCTGAGTTGGAAGAATTGCCAACTGATTATATGCGTGGCCTTGACTTCAACATCAAGAAGACTTCTAAGGGCGGTTATGCCGAATATTCTACTTCTAACTGGGCCCGTAAGGAATCGGCTCTAACTGAAGTGGAACAAGCTGCTATTGAAGCACACGGTCTGTTTAATCTCACAGACTTCTTGCCTAAGAAGCCATCTGAGGCTGAACTTCGCATCATCAAGGAAATGTTTGAAGCTTCGGTTGACGGTCGCCCTTATGATAATGACAAGTGGGGTGCATACTATCGTCCTTATGGACTTGATGCCCCTGCTGGTGCAACCGCAGTGAAACAAACTGAGTCTATCGCAGCCGGCTCAACTGTAGTTGCACCGACTATCGTTGATGAAGATGATACTCCTCCCTTTGATGTTGATCCTGTAGTTGTCCCGAAGGCAACTTCAAGCGATAAGGCACAGGACATCTTGAAGATGATCCGTGAAAGACAATCCAAGTAGGATTGTCCTAATGATCGGGGGTTAACTACCCCCGATCATATATGGGAGAAAAAAACATGACCATGCCAGATGAAAGATATCGTGCTTTAAAACAAAGCAAGAAACTTTTGGAAGAACTTTGCGATCCAGGCAAGACTCCACGAGTTCCTAGTATTATTCGTGACCGTGCTAGAGGTATACTGCGTCATTTTCCAATGGATTCTGACTTAGATAGACTTACTGAGCAGTGTCCCGAATTACTTGAAAAAATATCTTATAATGATAAGATGAAACAAATCGTTAGATAAGGAAATAACATTGGCTAATAAACGATCCTCAGAAAGAGATGCTGCTATAGCAGCAGGTAAAGATACTTACTTTACCGGTAAGCCCTGTAAAAGAGGGCATATCTCTGAGAGGTTTGTAGCTACCCACACCTGCGTAGAATGCTCTCGCGGAGACCATTACCAATCAGATAGAGACCGATATCGGGCAATGGATAACACTATGCCCCATCAGTTTCGTCAACGAAAAAATCAGGCAATTAAAAAGGGAATCCCATTCACAGTTGAGTTGGATGACCTAGAACAGCCCGAATATTGTCCGGTGTTAGGTCTAAAGTTAAACTACGCATGGGGTGGGAAGAACGGTAAAGCAACTGACCCGTGCAAGGCAACAATAGATAAATTGGATCCTAGCAAGGGTTATGTGCCGGGGAATGTTTTTATTATATCTTGGAGAGCAAACAAACTTAAGTCAGACATGACACTAAACGAATTGGAAAAGATTTTGACATATATAAAGGAAAGAAATAATGGCTAAGCCGTTTGATATAAGCAAGTTTCGCCGCGATATTACTAAGGCTATTGACGGCCTTAGCATCGGGTTTCACGACCCAACAGATTGGATAAGTACAGGTAACTATGCACTCAATTATCGTATTAGCAGTGATTTTAATAAAGGCATTCCTCTTGGCAAGGTTACTGTCTTTGCCGGAGAATCAGGAGCAGGAAAATCATTTATCTGCTCCGGTAATCTGGTTCGTAATGCCCAAGAGCAAGGTATCTTTGTTGTTCTGATTGACACAGAAAATGCTCTAGATGAAGCTTGGCTTCATGCATTGGGTGTGTCAACTGACGAAAGTAAGTTGCTGAAACTCAACATGGCAATGATTGATGATGTTGGTAAGACTATCAGTGAATTCATGAAGTCATACAAGCTCCTGCCACCGGAAGATCGCCCGAAGATTCTGTTTGTTATTGACAGTCTCGGCATGTTGCTCACTCCTACTGATGTAAATCAGTTTGAAGCAGGTGATATGAAGGGTGATATGGGTCGCAAGCCTAAGGCACTGACTGCTCTTGTTCGTAATTGTGTCAACATGTTCGGTTCATACAATGTAGGTATGGTTTGCACAAATCATACATATGCTTCACAAGATATGTTTGATCCAGACGACAAGATTTCAGGTGGTTCAGGATTCGTCTATGCATCTTCTATCGTCGTTGCAATGAAGAAGCTCAAGCTCAAGGAAGACGAAGACGGCAACAAGATCAGCGAAGTGCGTGGTATTCGTGCTGCGTGTAAGGTAATGAAGACTCGTTACGGCAAACCTTTTGAATCTGTTCAAGTCAAGATTCCATATGAGACTGGCATGAATCCTTATTCAGGCTTACTTGATATGTTTGAGGCTATGGAACTTCTCAAGAAGGAAGGCAATTCTCTTGTCTATACTTGTGTTGATGGAACTACCATCAAGAAGTTCCGAAAAGGTTGGGAACGTAATGACGACGGTTGCCTTGATCGGGTGATGCTGGAGTTCACTAAAAAGCCTCGTGCTAGTCTAAATATTGCTAGCGTAGAAGAAGAGGAACTTGCAGAATGAGTCTAGCACTAATTAATGAAATTTGGAAAGTATTAAAGCCCAGCATAGAAACAGGTGATATTGGTTCTGCTGCTGAGACGCTTGTCAACTACCTAGTTGATGAAGCATACTCTCCGGCTGAAATTAAGCAGGTGTTTAGACTAGATTCTGATGTAAAAGGAGCCTTGTCTTATTATCTGGAAACCCCTGAGTGGGGCCTCTTAGAGGACGAAGAAGAAGACTACTCTATTGATTACTATGATGATGAAGAAGATTACTAATGACATGGTACAGCCGGATTACACAAGATTTAAGCGTATTACCGGACTTTATAACTCATTACGAAAATGAAATCATTTCTGCTAAATCAGATGTAAGGGTATATGGCAATGTGGAAAAGAATATTGCTGCATTGCCAGGAATTACAGAGTATCGTTTCAACCAACTTCAAGAGGTTGAAGCGGTACTCAATTTTCTCAATATACAACTGAGACAGATTCGTAGAAAGCATTTTCAGAAGTATCTTGAGGGTTATGCCCGTGCATTGACCTCGCGTGATGCTGAGAAGTATGTTGATGGTGAACAGGAAGTCATTGACTTTGAAGTCCTCATCAATGAAATTGCTTTAATGAGAAATAAGTATCTAGGAATTATGAAAGGAATTGAATCTAAGAACTTCATGCTAGGGCATGTGGTTAGGTTAAGAACTGCTGGAATGGAAGACGTAACACTTGGATAAACAAGATGACAATTGATAAAGCATATGTAGTTGGTTATGGACTCGTGGATACTCTAGGAAACAATCCAAAAGATTGCTTTAAGCGTATGCTAGATGATACTGATTACTCTTCTGACATTCCGGCCATGATAGAAGAAAATCATAAGATTTATCGGGCATATGTCACTGATGAATCAAACCTAGTGTTGCCTGAAGGATGGGTGAGTCGTGGAACTACCTTGACTCAAAAGATGGCAATGCATTGTACTAAACAAGCGTTGGAGATGGCAAATCTCCCGCATAGTAGCAATGTGGCTGTTATTTTTAGCACTTGTTTGAATGATACTGAGACTATTGAAGAGTATTTCCCTAAACTCGTAGCAAACAAAAGGATTAACCCGAGGATAGTGGTCAATCGCATTTTGGATATGGCCAGTTGTCATATCAATAGTCATTGGCAATATCTAGGAATAAACACCTCTGTGTTTGCATCATGTGCAACTGGCATTTTCTCTATAGACTATGCGATGCGACTGCTTGATGAATACGATTATGTTATCTGTGGAAGCGGTGATGCTGGTTCACATCGTATTGCTATGAAGTATTTTATGGCGATCAATGCTCTCGGAAATGTTAACACCCCGTTTGATGACACTCGTGAAGGATTTGTCATGGGAAATGGCACTGGTGTGCTAGTATTAGCATCTCAGAAATCAGTAGAGAAATACGGGGCAACAGTCCACGCTACACTTTATCCTGCTGGTTTGGCGAGCGATGCGTTTGATCAGACTTCCCCTGCCCAAGATGGAAGGGGTGCTAGGTTAGCTATGAGTAAGGCACTTGCTAGCAATGTTTCTATTGACGCGGTATCTGCCCATGCTACTAGCACTCCGGTCGGAGATATCATTGAATACGCTGCTGTAACCGACTGTGTTAAGGATATTCCTATCTATGCACCGAAATCAAAGATTGGTCATACACTCGCAGGTGCTGGCATAGTAGAAACAATCTATGCTATTGAATCTATGAAGTTTGGTATCATTCCTCATATTCATAATCTAAAGGAAGCATCAATGGATGTTCATAATTGTTTAGTGCGTGAGAATAAGAAGTTTGATGATAAACCAATCTTAAGAACCTTAAATAATTCGTTTGGATTTGGCGGCAAGTGTGCTGCACAGATCATTGAAGTTGATCGGAGAACACAATGGCTGTAACCGACTGGAATTTACTTTATAGTAATATGGCGACTACTCCTACTCCTACACCCATAGAGCGACATATTATTATAGGGGCAGATTTAATCACACTTAGTTGTACCCGCTATCGTCTAACTAATGAGGATCGTGCCGGTAACTTTGCACCCCCTATTTCATCTCCTTTTGAAACGGAGCAAATTACAGATGAAGACCGCATTCTTGCCGACAAGATAAAATCACACTTTGGAAAAAAGTTGATGGTGTTGACGTTACGCGGTACCGAATTAACTGCATTCCGCAAAGATTTGAGCATTTTAGTTAATACTGACTACTCTAAGAATGACTATTCATATCCCGACAAGTTTATGCCTATGGCTTACAAACTGCCATACTTCTATCATTATGATAAGGAACTCATCAAAATCTTCGGCGGAGAGTATCGCAATATCAAAGATAGTAACACCTGGCCTAGCGAAAAAAGCCAGCTTACGTTCATCAATAAGATTCGGAATCACCTCAAAAAAGATGTCACGTTTGAATATTGGTTTTCTGATGAGAGGGATAACCGTATCTTATTAAAAATTGATCGTAAGAATCCACTCCTTCCTGTATTTGATTTGATCATCAAGGAGCCGATATCTGTCAGTGGAACCTTCGCTTACTGTGAACGAGAGGAACTGCGTTTCTACCAAGCTAGAAATTGGCAATTTGCTATCTAATTTCATATTAGGTCACTTTTCAGTTGACATTGGTTACCCATTTTGCTATGTTGAATAGTAGAGGTTGAACAAGGTGATACGATAATGGAAACCCCGACAAAGCATGTTCTTCCGAGTGGCACCAAAGAATGGTTCCGAAACGGCAAATATCACCGAGAAGATGGCCCGGCAATTGAATATGCAGATGGCACCAAAAAATGGTATCTGAACGGCAAACTTCACCGAGAAGATGGTCCGGCAGTTGAACGTG
>JGI24890J29729_1000064_pt1 | contig 93361 bp, 78 predicted proteins | sample FreactcultureFD7_FD_29729 | JGI IMG/M metagenome (IMG submission 29729)
TGGCATGGGCTTCAGGATGGCAGGAAGAAAAGCGCCGCAGCGGGCAGCTGCGGCGAGGGGAACGAACCGGCGAGGCGCGAGCGAGGCCGCTCAGCCCAGCTTGGTACAGGCCACCAGGTAGTTCACGCTGGTGTCGTCGTTGAGCGAATAGATCTTGGTCAGCGGGTTGTAGCCCATGCCCTTGAAACCATCGATCTGCAAACCGGCTTCGCGCGTGTAGTGCGCCAGCTCGGCCGGGGTGATGAACTTGGCATAGTCATGCGTGCCCTTGGGCAGCAGCCGCAGCACGTATTCGGCACCGATGATGGCCATGACGTAGGACTTCATGTTGCGGTTCAGCGTGGAGAAGAACAGCTTGCCGCCCGGCTTGGCCAGGCTGGCCGCGGCACGCACGATGGCGGCCGGATCGGGGACGTGTTCCAGCATCTCCATGCAGGTCACGACGTCGTACTGGCCGGCTTCGCGCGCGGCCATGTCTTCGGCGGCGATCTTTTCGTAGCGCACCTGCACGCCGGATTCCATGCTGTGCAGGTCGGCCACTTTCAGGGCCTTGTCGGAGAGGTCGATGCCGGTGACGTCGGCCCCTTTCTTGGCCATCGATTCAGCCAGGATGCCGCCACCGCAGCCGATGTCGATTACCTTCTTGCCAGCCAGCGGGGCGCGGGCGTTGATCCACTCCAGGCGCAGCGGGTTGATTTCGTGCAGGGGACGGAATTCAGAACCCGGGTCCCACCAGCGATGGGCCAGTTCACTGAATTTCTGGATCTCTTGGGGATCGGCGTTCATGGTCGCATTGGTCGTGTTCATGGGGCCTAATGATAGCCCAATCCGACGCAGCGGGTAGCCTGCGCCAGGTCAAGATGCGCCGCAATGAAGGGGCAAGTGCTTGCAAAAGCCTGCATGACCAGCAAATGAAACAGGAATAAAAAAACCCCGCCGAAGCGGGGTTTTCATAACAGCCTTGTAGCAGCAATCGATTACTTGCGGGTACCCACAACTTCGATTTCCACGCGACGGTTCTTGGCGCGGCCAGCAGCGGTCTTGTTGTCAGCGACCGGTTGCGACTTGCCCTTGCCTTCGGTGTAGACGCGGTTGGCTTCAACGCCCTTCGAGACCAGGTAGGCCTTGACGGACTCAGCACGGCGAACCGACAGCTTCTGGTTGTAGGCGACGGAGCCGATCGAGTCGGTGTGGCCGACGGCGATGATGACTTCCAGGTTGATGGCCTTCAGGTTGCCAACCAGTTCGTCCAGCTTGGCCTTGCCAGCCGGCTTCAGGGTTGCCTTGTCGAAATCGAAGAAGGCGTCAGCAGCGTAGGTGACCTTTTCCGAGGTCGGGGCAGCGACAGGAGCAGGAGCCGGAGCAGGAGCAGCAGCGGCAACCGGAGCCGGTGCGGGCGGTTCTTCGCACGGACCGTTCACGTAAGCGGTTTGCCAGCACAGACCGTAACCGCTGCGGGTCACGACGTCACGGCCATCTTGCAGATACAGGCTGCCGGGACGAACCTTGATGTCCTTGGTTTCCTGAGCGGTGGCAGACAGTGCGATGGCTGCGGACGCAGCAGCGAAGACGAGTTTTGCTAATTTGTTCATGTTTCTCCTCTCGGGTGAGATATCCGCAGATAAACTGCGCTACAAGATTACGACATCAAAAAAATGAATAATATCATGTGTTCAGGTCGTCACAGGCCCTTGTTCCATGGGGCTAGTAATGAACTTAGCCGCCATTCTGCCACACGGATTGACCTTCAGCGATGCTTGCCAATTGGTCCAGACAACGTTTTTGGGACTGTGTTGTTTCTTCGCAACGCGATATTTTCGGGCCGTTTTTGTTCCTTTAAGGCTGAAAAAAGCCGGATTTTTTAAAGAAAATCCTTATATTTCATACAGTTCGCGCATTTTCACTCGGGCAAGTAGTTGCCATTTTCTCCGCAGCATCGCTATTCCCGGTCCCTCGGAATTCTCCTGATGGCGTGCACCGGGAAAGTGAGTTTCGGAAAATTTTCCCCAAATTGGTCATTTGACAGCAACCTGCGGCGGAGAAATATTCGATGCCGGGCGGCAATGGCGGTCGCTGAGTTCGGGCGCTCTAATATATATAGGCGTTCGGGCCTGGCCTTTCGTCGCTCCCAGGCGCTGGGAGGAGCTTTGCGGCGCATGCGGTGAGGGCCTGCAAGGGGTCGGGTGTCCTCGCGAAGCATGCCGTTGCAGGGTCATTGAGGGCGTTTGACGGGCTTTTGACCCTCCTGGCGTGCTAGAATGCGCTGTTCTGATCAGTCCAAGGGCCACGCCCGCCCGGCACGATTTTCTGGCCGGGAAACATCTTTCGACTCTCCAATGGATCAATTCGCTAAAGAAACCATCCCCATTTCCCTCGAAGAAGAGATGCGCAAGAGTTACCTCGATTACGCCATGAGCGTGATCGTGGGTCGGGCACTGCCGGATGTGCGCGATGGCTTGAAGCCGGTGCACCGCCGCGTGCTGTATGCGATGCACGAGATGAACAACGTCTGGAATCGCCCGTTCGTGAAGTGCGCGCGCGTGGTCGGTGAAGTCATGGGTAAATACCACCCGCACGGCGACGCCTCCATCTACGACACCCTGGTGCGCATGGCCCAGGACTTCTCGCTGCGCTACACCCTGGTCGACGGCCAGGGCAACTTCGGTTCCATCGACGGCGACGGCGCTGCGGCGATGCGTTACACCGAGTGCCGCCTGGACAAGATCTCCAACGAATTGCTGGCCGATATCGAGAAGGAAACCGTCGATTTCGTGCCCAACTACGACGGCAAGGAAAAGGAACCCTCGGTCTTGCCGACGCGTATCCCCAACCTGCTGGTCAACGGCTCCTCCGGCATCGCCGTGGGCATGGCCACCAACATCCCGCCGCACAACATCACCGAAGTGATCAATGGCGCTCTGCACCTGCTGGCCAATGAACACTGCACCATCGATGAACTGATCGAACTGGTGCCGGCACCGGACTTCCCGACCGGCGGCATCATCTATGGCGTCTCGGGCGTGCGCGATGGTTACCGCACCGGCCGTGGCCGCGTGGTCATGCGCGCCAAGACCCACTTCGAAGAGTATGGCCGCGAAGGCCGCATCGCCATCATCGTCGATGAGCTGCCCTACCAGGTCAACAAGAAGGCGCTGCTGGAACGCATCGCCGAGCTGGTGCGCGACAAGAAGCTCGAAGGCATCTCCGACCTGCGCGACGAATCCGACAAGTCGGGCATGCGCGTGGTCATCGAACTCAAGCGCGGCGAAGTGCCCGAGGTTGTGCTCAACAACCTCTACAAGCAGACCCAGCTGCAAGACACCTTCGGCATGAACATGGTGGCGCTGGTCGATGGCCAGCCGCGCCTCTTGAACCTGAAGCAACTGCTGGAATGCTTCCTGTCGCACCGTCGCGAAGTGGTCACCCGCCGCACCGTGTTCGAACTGCGCAAGGCGCGCGAACGCGGCCACGTGCTCGAAGGCCTGGCCGTTGCACTGGCCAACATCGATGACTTCATCGCCATCATCCGCGCCGCACCGACTCCGCCGATCGCCAAGGCAGAACTGATGACGCGCGCCTGGGATTCGTCCATGGTGCGCGAGATGCTGGCTCGCACCGGCGAAGGCAACCCGGGCGGCATTGAAGCCTTCCGTCCGGAAAGCCTGCCGGCCCATTACGGCATCCAGTCCGACGGTCTCTACAAGCTCTCCGACGAACAGGCCCAGGAAATCCTGCAGATGCGTCTGCAACGCCTGACCGGCCTGGAGCAGGACAAGATCGTCAATGAATACAAGGACGTGATGGCGCAGATCGCCGACCTGCTGGATATCCTCTCCAAGCCGGCCCGCGTCACCGCCATCATCACCGACGAACTCAACGCCGCCCGCAACGACTACGGCATCGGTGCCAAGGACGAGCGCCGCTCCACCATCGAGCACAACGCCACCGACCTGGCCACCGAAGACCTGATCACGCCGCAGGACATGGTGGTCACGCTGTCGCACACCGGCTACATGAAGTCGCAGCCGGTCTCCGAGTATCGCGCGCAGAAGCGCGGCGGCCGCGGCAAGCAGGCCATGGCGACCAAGGATGATGACTGGATCGACCAGCTCTTCATCGCCAATACGCATGACTACATCCTGTGCTTCTCCAACCGTGGTCGCCTGTACTGGCTGAAGGTCTGGGAAGTGCCGCAGGGTTCGCGCAATTCGCGCGGCAAGCCCATCGTCAACATGTTCCCGCTGCAGGATGGCGAGAAGATTACGGTGATCCTGCCGGTGTCGGGTGCCAATCGCAGCTTCCCGGATGACCGCTACATCTTCATGGCAACCAGCCTGGGCACGGTCAAGAAGACTCCGCTGTCGGACTTCTCCAATCCGCGCAAGGCCGGCATCATCGCCGTTGACCTGGATGAAGGCGACTTCCTGATCGGTGCCGCCCTGACCGATGGCGCGCATGACGTGATGCTGTTCTCCGACGGCGGCAAGGCCGTGCGTTTCGATGAAAACGACGTGCGTCCGATGGGCCGTACCGCCCGTGGCGTGCGCGGCATGAACCTGGAAGAAACCCAGCAGGTCATCGCCTTGCTGGTGGCCGAGAACGAACAGCAGTCCGTGCTCACCGCCACCGAAAACGGCTTCGGCAAGCGTACCCCGATCACCGAGTACACCCGTCACGGCCGTGGCACCAAGGGCATGATCGCCATCCAGACCAGCGAGCGCAACGGCAAGGTCGTGGCCGCCACGCTGGTCGATTCCAGCGATGAGATCATGCTCATCACCACCGGCGGCGTGCTGATCCGCACCCGTGTCTCGGAGATCCGCGAGATGGGCCGCGCGACCCAGGGCGTGACCCTGATCGCAGTGGAAGACGGCACCAAGCTGTCGGGCCTGCAGCGCGTGGTCGAGTCCGATGTGGAAGACGTGATCGAAGGCGAAGGCGCAGAGGCGGCCGGCGGCGAAGCACCAGCCGCAGGCGAGTAAAGCAAGTCCAGGGCGGCGGGCCGCATGCCTGCCGTCTTTTTTGATGGCGAACGCAGACATGGTTTATAACTTTTCCGCCGGTCCGGCGGTATTGCCCAAGGAAGTGCTGCAACAGGCAGCCGACGAGATGCTGGACTGGCATGGCAGTGGCATGTCGGTCATGGAGATGAGCCATCGCGGCAAGGAATACATGTCCATCATCGAAGCCGCGCTGGCTGATGTGCGCGCGCTGATGAACATCCCTTCCAACTACGAGGTGCTGTTCCTGCAGGGCGGGGCCATCGCCGAGAACGCCATCATCCCGATGAACCTGGCGGCGCTGCGTTCGCCGGCAGGCAAGCATGAAGCCGGCGTGGCCGACTACATCAACACCGGCTCCTGGTCGACCAAGTCGATCAAGGAAGCGGGGCGCTACTGCAGCGTGAACGTGGCAGCCTCCTCGGCCGATCACAAGTTCTCCAGCATCCCGGCGCGTGCCGACTGGAAGCTCTCGCGCAATGCCGCCTACGTGCACATCTGCAGCAACGAGACCATCGACGGCGTCGAATACCAATATACGCCCGAGGTCGCCGCCGACACCGATGGCGCACCGCTGGTGGCCGACATGTCCTCGCACATCCTCTCGCGCGAGGTGGATGTCTCTCAATACGGCGTCATCTATGGTGGTGCCCAGAAGAATATCGGCCCGGCCGGCGTGACCATCGTCATCGTGCGCGAAGACCTGCTGGGTCACGCGCTGCCGTTCTGTCCCTCGGCCTTCGACTGGAAGATCGTGGCCGACAACGATTCCATGTACAACACCCCGCCGACCTACGCGATCTACATCGCCGGCCTGGTGTTCCAGTGGATCAAGCGCCAGGGTGGCGTGGCCGCGCTGGAAGCGCGCAACATCGCCAAGGCCGAGCTGCTCTACGGCTACCTGGACAGTACCGATTTCTACAGCAACCGGATCGCAGCGGACTGCCGTTCCCGCATGAACGTGCCGTTCTTCCTGCGCGACGATGCGCTCAATGACACTTTCCTGGCCGGCGCCAAAGAGCGCGGCCTGCTGCAGCTGAAAGGCCACAAGTCGGTCGGCGGCATGCGTGCATCGATTTACAACGCGATGCCGATCGAGGGCGTACAGGCTCTCGTCGATTATCTGAAAGACTTCGAACAGCAACACGGCTGAGGCCGCATCTGGCCGGGCGCATCATCGCCCGCGCAGTGCAGGCCGTGGCCGTGCGCCAAGCCAACGCCATGCCCGGTGCGCCGCCGGCCGCTCATAGCGCCCGTGCGCCGTGCAGAACCTGAAAGAGCAAGATGAGTGACGACAAGTTGCTGCCCCTGCGCCAGAAGATCGATGCCATCGATGCGCAGATCCTCGACCTGCTGAACCAGCGCGCCCGCGTCGCGCAGGAAGTGGGCCACGTCAAGGCCGAGACCAATGCCCCGGTGTTTCGTCCCGAGCGCGAAGCGCAGGTCCTGCGCCGCGCCGCCGACCGCAATCCCGGCCCCTTGCTGGGCACCGATATCCAGACCATTTTCCGTGAAGTGATGTCGGCTTGCCGCGCGCTGGAAAAGCGTGTGGTGGTGGCCTACCTGGGCCCGGAAGGCACCTTCAGCGAACAGGCCGTGTACCAGCAGTTCGGCCATGCCATCGAGGGCTTGCCCTGCGTGTCCATCGATGAAGTGTTCCGCGATGCCGAAGCCGGTACCGCCGATTTCGGCGTGGTGCCCATCGAGAATTCCTCCGAAGGCGTGATCAACCGCACGCTCGATCTGCTGCTGCAGACCACGCTGACCATCAGCGGCGAAGTGGCGATCCCCGTGCATCACAGCCTGATGACCGCCAGCGGCAAGATGGAAGGCATCACCCGCATCTGTGCGCATTCGCAGGCCCTCGCCCAGTGCAATGCGTGGCTCAATCAGAACTATCCTGCCATCGAACGCCAGGCGGTAGCCTCCAACGCCGAGGCCGCGCGCATGGCAGGTGAAGATAATAGCGTGGCGGCCATTGCCGGTGAAATCGCGGGCCAGAAGTACAACCTGCAGACGGTCAATGCCCACATCCAGGACGATCCGCACAATCGCACCCGCTTTGCCGTGATCGGCCGCCTGCGAACGGCACCGTCGGGACGCGACCAGACTTCCATCGTGCTGTCCGTGCCCAACAAGGCCGGTGCGGTCTACAACCTGCTGGCACCGCTGGCGCGGCATGGCGTGTCGATGACGCGCTTCGAGTCGCGCCCGGCCCGCATGGGCGCGTGGGAATATTATTTCTACGTCGACCTCGAAGGCCACGAGCAGGATGAGAAGGTCGCCAAGGCGCTCGAAGAGCTGCGCCAGAACGCCGCCTTCTTCAAGCTGCTGGGCTCCTATCCGCTGGGCCTGTGAGCGCCTGCCGTCCCGCCATTCTTCAAGGCTGAGTTCAACGTGTTCAAGAAAGTCGTCATCTTCGGCGTGGGTCTGATCGGCGGCTCGTTCGCCCTGGCACTGCGCCGTGCCGGCCAGGCCGCGCACATCGTCGGCGTGGGCCGCTCGCTGGCCAGCCTGGAGCGTGCGCTCGAGCTGGGCATCATCGATGCCGTTGCCACCGATGCGGCCGCCGCCGTTACCGGTGCCGATCTGATCCTGGTGGCCGCACCCGTGGCGCAGACCGAAGCCATCCTCGCCTCCATCAAGCCGCATCTGGAGGCCCGGGCCATCGTTACCGATGCCGGCAGTACCAAGAGCGATGTGGTGGCCGCCGCCCGCAAGGCGATGGGGGAGCGCATTGCGCAGTTTGTCCCGGCGCATCCGATTGCGGGCCGTGAAAAACATGGTCCGGAAGCCGCGCTGGCCGAACTGTATGAAGGCAAGAAAGTGGTCATCACCGCCTTGCCCGAAAACAGCGAGGCCGATGTCGAGACCGTGGCAGCCGCCTGGCGCGCTTGTGGTGCGATCATCCATCGCCTCTCGCCGCAGGAGCATGATGCGGTGTTCGCTTCGGTGAGCCACCTGCCGCACGTGCTGGCGTTTGCGCTGGTGGATGACATTGCTGCCAAGCCGCATGCCGAGACCCTGTTCCAGTATGCCGCCAGCGGTTTCCGCGATTTCACCCGCATTGCTGCCTCCTCGCCCGAGATGTGGCGCGACATCACGCTGGCCAACCGTGATGCCTTGCTCACCGAGGTCGATGCCTATCTGGTGCAATTGCAGGGCATACGCGCGATGATTGCCGACAGCGACGGCGCGGGCCTCGAAAAGATCTATGCCAGCGCCCAGCATGCCCGCCAGCAATGGGCGGCCGCCATCGAGGCAGCCGAACGCAAGGCCAACTGAACATTCTTTCCGGTCACATCGTCAAGGCCGCCTGGGCGGCCCGATTCCACCACCGCATCATCCACAGAAAAGCAAGCCAGATGAAACAGCCTTCCTACCCCCGCCATATCGACCTGAACCCGGTCCCGCACGTGCAAGGCACGGTCAAGCTGCCGGGCTCCAAGAGCATTTCCAACCGCATCCTGCTGCTGGCGGCGCTCTCGGGCGGCACCACCCGCATCTTCGACCTGCTGGCTTCCGACGATACGCTGGTCATGCTCATGGCCCTGCAGACCTTGGGCGTGAAGTGGGAGCAGATCGAAGGCACCCAGGATTACATCGTTCATGGCGTCAACGGCGTGCTGCCGGTGCACCAGGCTGATCTCTTCATGGGCAATGCCGGCACCGCCATCCGTCCGCTGACGGCGGCCCTGGCCGTGCTGGGCGGCGACTACACGCTGCATGGCGTGCCGCGCATGCATGAGCGGCCGATTGGCGACCTGGTGGATGCCTTGAATGCGGTCGGCATGCGCATCGAGTACACCGGCAATCCTGGTTATCCGCCGCTGCATATCCGCCGGGGCCAGCTGACATCGGCGCGCATGAAGGTGCGCGGCAACGTCTCCAGCCAGTTCCTGACAGCCTTGCTGATGGCCGCGCCCCTGATGGCGCGTGAGGAGGCCATGCAGATCGAGGTGGTCGGCGAGCTCATCTCCAAGCCCTACATCGAGATCACCCTGAACCTGATGCGCCGCTTCGGCGTCGAGGTCGAGCGTGACGGCTGGCAACAGTTCACCGTCAAGCCGGGCCAGCATTACCGCAGCCCCGGCAGCATCCACGTCGAGGGCGATGCGTCGTCGGCCTCCTACTTCCTGGCGGCCGGTGCCATCACCGGTGGCCCGATCCGGGTCGAGGGCGTGGGCCGCGACAGCATCCAGGGCGACGTGCGCTTCGTCGAAGCGCTGGAGCAGATGGGCGCGACCATCACCATGGGCGAGAACTGGATCGAGGCCTCCTCCAATGGCCCGCTCAAGGCCATCGATGCCGACTTCAACCACATTCCGGATGCAGCGATGACCATCGCCGTGGCGGCGCTCTACGCCGATGGCCCCAGCACCCTGCGCAACATCGCCAGCTGGCGCGTCAAGGAAACCGATCGCCTCTCGGCCATGGCGACCGAGCTGCGCAAGCTGGGTGCGCAGGTGGAAGAGGGCGCTGATTACCTCACGGTGATCCCCCCGGCCGAGATGGGTACGGCCGCCATCGATACCTATGACGACCATCGCATGGCCATGTGCTTCTCGCTGGCGGCGCTGGATGGTGCATTGCGGCGCGGCAACCGTATCCGCATCAACGATCCCAAGTGCGTGGCCAAGACCTTCCCCGATTATTTTGACGTTTTCAAAAAGATTGCCGAGCAAACCTTGATCTGATACACCCTGTCTCTGAAAGTAAAAGCACTAAATTATTCACAGATAAAGGGTTCAGGCCATGGAAAAAGCAAAGATACCGGTCATCACCATCGATGGCCCGACCGCCTCCGGCAAGGGCACCGTGGCGCAGAAGGTGGCGCGGCAACTGGGTTTCCATTACCTGGATTCGGGCGCGCTGTACCGCCTGACGGCGCTGTCCGTGCTGCGCCGCGGCGTAGCCCTGGATGACGAACACGCCCTGGCCAAGGCGGCAGAGCACTTGCACTGTCATTTCGATGGTGGCCACATCTTCCTGGCCAATGAAGACGTGACCCAGGCCATCCGCGCCGAAGAAGTCGGCAATACCGCTTCCAAGATCGCGGCCCTGATCACCGTGCGCCAGGCCTTGTACGGCCTGCAGTTGTCATTCAGGAAACCTCCCGGCCTGGTGGCCGACGGCCGCGACATGGGCACCGTCATCTTCCCCGGTGCCCGTCTGAAGGTGTTTTTGACCGCCAGTGTGGAAGCGCGCGCCACAAGACGCTATAAGCAATTGATTGACAAGGGTTTTTCTGCTAATATCGAAGACCTCTCCAGAGATTTGAAGGAACGCGACGAACGCGACATGAATCGCTCGTCGGCTCCCTTGAAGGCTGCGGAGGGTGCATATCACCTGGATACATCCGACATGACCGCTGACGAAGCGGTGCAGCAGGTACTCAGCTGGTACGCTGCCCTGGGGCACTGAAATCCGTTGCAATCCGCTTGAAACGGCCCGTTCAGTACCCATCATGGGCAAGTCCTTGTTGTACCCGTAGTGCCATTGGTGCCCGGCAGATGCAAAGTCTGACGGGTGTTGATAAACCTAACCCAGTACCCATGTCGTCGGCGGCAACGAAGACGGCAGTGCAAGTCAGCCTGATTGCATCACACGGATACCGGCCAATCTTTCTTACTTTCTTTTATGTCTACCACTACCGTTATCGCTGCAGGTGTTGATACCTCCAGCGAATTTGCTGCTCTGTTCGAAGAATCGCTGTCGCGTCAGGACATGCGTTCGGGTGAAGTCATCTCGGCAGAAGTCGTGCGCCTGGATCACAACTTCGTGATCGTCAACGCCGGCCTGAAGTCCGAAGCGTTCATCCCTGTTGAAGAATTCAAGAACGACAACGGCGAAGTCGAAGTCAACGTCGGCGACTTCATCTCCGTTGCGATCGAATCCCTGGAAAACGGTTTCGGCGACACCATCCTGTCGCGCGACAAGGCCAAGCGTCTGGCATCGTGGCTCTCGCTGGAAAAGGCGATGGAGTCCGGCGAGATCGTCACCGGTACCGTCAATGGCAAGGTCAAGGGCGGCCTGACCGTTCTGACCAACGGCATCCGTGCCTTCCTGCCGGGTTCGCTGGTCGACACCCGTCCGGTCAAGGACACCACCCCGTTCGAAGGCAAGACCCTGGAATTCAAGGTCATCAAGCTGGACCGCAAGCGCAACAACGTCGTTCTGTCGCGCCGTGCCGTGATCGAAGCCTCGATGGGCGAAGAGCGCGCCAAGCTGATGGAAACCCTGAAGGAAGGCACCGTCGTCACCGGTATCGTCAAGAACATCACCGACTACGGTGCGTTCGTTGACCTGGGTGGCATCGACGGCCTGCTGCACATCACCGACCTGGCATGGCGTCGCGTGCGTCACCCTTCGGAAGTGCTGTCGGTTGGCCAAGAGATCACCGCCAAGGTCCTCAAGTACGATCAAGAGAAGAACCGCGTCTCCCTGGGCGTCAAGCAACTGGGCGACGATCCGTGGACCGGCCTGTCGCGTCGCTACCCGCAAGGCACCCGCCTGTTCGGCAAGGTCACCAACCTGACCGACTACGGTGCATTCGTGGAAGTGGAACAAGGCATCGAAGGCCTGGTGCACGTCTCCGAAATGGACTGGACCAACAAGAACGTGGCCCCGAACAAGGTTGTCCAGCTGGGCGACGAAGTCGAAGTCATGGTTCTGGAAATCGACGAAGAGCGTCGTCGTATCTCCCTGGGCATGAAGCAGTGCAAGCCGAACCCGTGGGACGACTTCGCCATGAGCCACAAGAAGGGCGACAAGGTCAAGGGTTCGATCAAGTCGATCACCGACTTCGGCGTGTTCATCGGCCTGCCGGGCAACATCGACGGCCTGGTGCACTTGTCCGACCTGTCCTGGACCGAAGCTGGCGAAGAAGCCGTGCGCAAGTTCAAGAAGGGCGACGAGCTGGAAGCCGTTGTGCTGGCCATCGACGTGGAACGCGAGCGCGTCTCCCTGGGCGTGAAGCAACTGGAAGGCGACCCGTTCAACAACTTCGCCGCCCTGAACGACAAGGGTGCGATCGTCAACGGTACCGTCAAGTCGGTTGAGCCGAAGGGCGCCGTGATCCAGCTGAACGACGAAGTCGAAGGCTACCTGCGCGCTTCCGAAATCTCCCGCGACCGCGTGGAAGATGCCGGTACCCACCTGAAGGTTGGCGACGCCGTCGAAGCCCTGGTCATCAACATCGACCGCAAGGCTCGCAGCATCCAGCTGTCGATCAAGGCCAAGGACAACGCCGAGACCCAGGAAGCCATGCAGAAGATGTCGGCTGACTCCAACGCTGCTTCGGGCACCACCAGCCTGGGCGCGCTGCTGAAGGCCAAGCTCGACAACAAGAACTGATCTTTCGGTCACGATGACAAAGTCGGAGCTGATCGCCCGTCTGGCTGAGCGTTATCCGCAACTTGTTGCCAAGGATGCGGATTACGCGGTCAAAACCATCCTCGATGCCATGGTCGACGCGCTCGCGACCGGCCAGCGCATCGAGATCCGTGGCTTTGGCAGCTTCGCGCTCAACCGCCGTCCGCCGCGTATCGGCCGCAATCCCAAGTCCGGCGACAAGGTGATGGTCCCTGAAAAACGGGTCCCCCACTTCAAGCCGGGCAAGGAATTGCGCGAACGCGTCGATGCGATGGTCGGCCAGCCAATCCGCGAGGATTGACCCGGCTGGGCCTGTGACCAGGCAGTTCTTGCGGTGCGCAGATGAAGTTTTCTGCGCCCGCGAGCAGTAACAATGGTTGAAAGCTGCACACTCGCGCACCGCCAGGTGAACGGGTGTAAAGGCAGATCAACAAAATGAACGGCATCTTTGGATGCCGTTTTTTTTCACGTACAATCCCGATTTACCCTGGATTGACCGGGAATGCGCGCGAAATCGACGCGATTTTTCCGGTCAGCGCAATAATGCCACGGACCGGCACCGCCCTCGCGCATCGCCTTTATCGTCATGGGTGTTGCGCATCGCTTGCCGGCGAGCTTGGCCTTCGGGCCTCCGGGCTAACCACGACCCGCCAGAAAGGATTACGCCATGAAAATACTGTCCCGATTGATCGCGGCCATCCTGTTCGTGTTCTTCTTTTTCTTCGCCCTGCGCAATACCCAGGAAGTGACCATGCATTTCTTCCTCGGTTATGAACGCACCGACCCGCTGGTACTGGTACTGCTGGCCTTCTTCGTGATCGGCGCGATCCTGGGCGTGCTGGCCATGGTGCCGCTGGTGATGCGCCACCGCCGCGAAGCCTCGCGTTACAGGAAAGCCCTGTCGCAAGTCCAGAAGCAGCAGGAAGAGATCGCCCAGGTGCAGGCCCAGCCGCCGCAGCCTGACAGCGTGATCACCGCGCAGCACATCCTCTAATTGCCCCTCACTGTTTATGGAATTTGAATTTTGGTGGTTGCTCGGCATCCCGGTCTTCTTCGGCCTGGGGTGGATTGCCGCGCGGGTGGATATCAACCAGTTGTTGTCCGAGTCGCGCACCCTGCCGCGCGGCTACTTCAAGGGGCTCAACTTCCTCCTGAACGAGCAGCCCGACAAGGCCATCGACGCCTTCATCGAGATCGTCAAGCTGGACCCCGAGACGGTGGAACTGCACTTCGCCCTGGGCAACCTGTTCCGCCGCCGCGGCGAGACCGAGCGCGCCATCCGCGTGCACCAGAACCTGCTGGCGCGTCCCGACCTGCCGGCCGAGCACCAGGGCCATGCGCTCTATGAACTGGGCCAGGATTACCTGAAGGCGGGCCTCTTGGACCGCGCTGAAGAAACCTTCAACAAGCTCATCGACACCCCCTACAGCGCCCAGGCCGGCCGCGCCCTGTTGGAGATCTACCAGCGCGAGAAGGAATGGGAGCGCGCCATCTCCGCCGCCGAAATCCTGCAAGCCACGGGTGCCGGTGGCCGCCAGCGCGAGATTGCCCAGTTCTACTGCGAACTGGCCGCCGATGAACTGGTGCGTACCAACACCGATGCTGCCATGGCCCTGCTGGACAAGGCCCTGGCCGCCGACCGCAAGAGCGTACGCGCCACCATGCTGATCGGCGATGCGCTGCGCGCGCGCGGCGACATCGAAGGCGCGCTGGAAACCTGGCGGCGGGTCGAGCACCAGAGCGTGCCGCACACCGCCCTGGTGGCGCAGCGCCTGATGGATGGCTACATCGCCGTCGGCCGCCCGAAAGAGGGCATCAACCTGCTCCGCGCCTACCTGGCGGAAGCCCCGTCGATCGATCTGCTGGAAGTGGTCTTCAAGGCCGTGCTGGACGCCGACGGCATCGATGCCGCCAATGTGCTGGTGAGCGACGAACTGCGCCGTACGCCGACGCTGCTGGGCCTGGACAAGTTCCTGGAAGCGCGCATGATGAGCGCGCCCCAGACCGTGCGCCCCGAGCTGGCCGTGGTCAAGACCCTGGTGCACGGCTATACGCAGAAGTTGGCGCGCTATCAGTGCAGCCACTGCGGCTTCAAGGCGCGCCAGTTCTACTGGCAATGCCCGGGCTGCAGCCAGTGGGAGACTTACCCGCCGCGCCGTACTGAAGAATTGAATGTCATGAATTGAGGCCCTCGCGGGCCGTACTTGAACTCTGGATCTACCATGAAAATCACCATCATCGGCACCGGCTACGTAGGCCTGGTGACCGGGGCCTGCCTGGCCGAACTGGGTAACGACGTGTTCTGCCTGGACGTTGACCAGCGCAAGGTCGACATCCTCAACAACGGCGGCATTCCCATCCACGAACCCGGCCTGGAAGAAGTGGTGGCCCGCAACCGCGCTGCCGGTCGTCTGCACTTCTCTACCGATGTGGCAGCCAGCGTGGCCCATGGTGACATCCAGTTCATCGCCGTCGGCACGCCGCCGGATGAAGATGGTTCGGCCGACCTGCAATACGTGCTGGCGGCGGCCCGCAACATCGGCCGCCATATGGAAGGTTTCAAGGTCGTGGTCGACAAGTCCACCGTGCCGGTTGGAACTGCCGACCGCGTCACGGCAGCAATCAGGGAGGAGCTGGCCGGGCGTGGCAAGACTGAACTGAGCTTCTCGGTCGTCTCCAATCCGGAATTCCTGAAGGAAGGCGCGGCCGTCGAAGACTTCATGCGTCCTGACCGCATCGTCATCGGCCATGACCAGACCGCCGAAGGCCTGCGCGCGCAGACCCTCATGAAGAAGCTCTACGCGCCCTTCAACCGCAATCACGAACGCACCTACTGGATGGACGTCCGCTCGGCCGAGTTCACCAAGTACGCTGCCAACGCCATGCTGGCCACGCGCATTTCCTTCATGAATGAACTGGCCAATCTGGCCGATCGCGTCGGTGCCGACATCGAATCCGTGCGCCACGGCATCGGCTCCGATCCGCGCATCGGCCACAGCTTCCTGTACGCCGGCTGCGGCTATGGCGGCTCCTGCTTCCCCAAGGATGTGCAGGCGCTGGAACGCACCGCGCGTGACTATGACCAGTCGCTGCTGATCCTGCGGGCCGTGGAGCAGGTCAACGACCTGCAAAAACACGTGCTGGGCAAGAAGGTCGTGACGCGCTTCGGCGAAGACCTCTCCGGCAAGCATTTCGCCATTTGGGGCTTGGCCTTCAAGCCCAATACCGACGACATGCGCGAGGCCTCTTCGCGAGTGCTGATCGGCGAACTGGTGCGCCGTGGCGCCAGCGTGGCGGTCTATGATCCGGTCGCCATGAAGGAAGCTGCGCGCGTGCTGGAACTGGACTTCGCCGATGAGTCCGACCGTCTGCAGCAGATCCGCTTTGCGGCTTCGCCGATGGATACCCTGCAGGGTGCGGATGCACTGGCCATCGTTACCGAATGGAAGGCTTTCCGCAGCCCCGATCTGGAACGCGTCAAGGCGGCGCTGAACCATCCGGTGATCTTCGACGGCCGCAACCTGTTCGATCCGCAGCTGATGGCCGACAGCGGCATCGAGTACTACGGCATCGGCCGTTCCCTGCAAGCTCGCGCGCAGTAAGCTGCCGCGCCCCTGAACCTGAAGACGGACAAGATCGTGGACAAGAACATCGCGGCAGCCTGGGATTCCGCCCGCATCCTCATCGTGGGCGACGTCATGCTGGACCGCTACTGGTTCGGCGAAGTCAATCGCATCTCGCCGGAAGCCCCGGTACCGGTGGTGCGCGTGGAGCGCAAGGAAGAGCGCCTGGGCGGTGCCGCCAACGTGGCCCGCAATACCGCCAGCCTGGGTGCGCAGACGGCGCTGCTGGGCGTGACCGGCGACGATGAACCGGCACGCGTGATGGAGAGCATGCTGGGCGAGATGGGCATTCGCAGCCATCTCAACCGCGATCCTGGCATTTCCACCATCGTCAAGCTGCGCGTGATCGGCCGCCAGCAGCAGCTGGTGCGCATCGATTTTGAAGAAGCGCCTACCGATACGGTGTTGCGCGACAAGCTCACGCAATTCAATTCACTGGTGGCCGATTACGATGTGATCATCTTTTCCGATTACGCCAAGGGCGGCCTGGTCAACGTGGCCGAGATGATCGCGACGGCCAGCAAGCTCGGCAAGCGTATCCTGGTCGATCCCAAGGGCGACGATTTCGCGCGCTATGCCGGGGCCTCCGTGCTCACGCCCAACAAGTCGGAACTGGTGCGCATCGTCGGCCAGTGGAAGAACGAGGAAGACCTCACCGCGCGCGCCCAGAAGCTGCGCGCCGAGCTCAACCTGGAAGCCCTGCTGCTGACCCGCTCGGAAGAGGGCATGAGCCTGTATCGCGAGGGAGAGGTCACGCACTTCCCGACCATGGCGCGTGAAGTCTTTGACGTCTCCGGTGCCGGCGATACCGTCATCGGTACGCTGGCCGTGATGCTGGGCGCGGGGGCATCGCTGGTCGATGCGGTGACCATGGCCAACCGGGCCGGCGGCATCGTGGTCGGCAAGCTGGGCACCGCCACCGTCACGCGCGAGGAGTTGCTGGCGGCCTGATTTGAGGACTGTTTCTAGCGGAATTTCGGTCAACAGGCGGGTTCGGTTTTCGTTGAGCAAGGGCAGTCCATCTTCCGATGGACTGCCCTTTGTTTTTTCCTCCAACCGAACGTTGAAAGTCGAAAGGACACATCATGTTGAAGAAAACCCTGCTGTTCATCCTCAGCTTCTTCGCCGCCACCGCCCTGGCCTGGGCCGAGGTGGACGTCAACAAGGCCGACCAGGCCGCCCTGGATGGGGTGCGCGGCATCGGCCCCTCGATGTCCAAACGCATCCTGGAAGAGCGCCAGAAGGGCGGTGCCTTCAAGGACTGGGCCGATCTGGAGAAGCGCGTCAAGGGCATCAAGGACAAGGCCGCCGTGAAGTTGTCCGCCAATGGCCTGACCGTCAACGGCCAGGCCAAGACGGGAGCCGCTGCACCGGCCGCCAAGGAAGGCAAAGCCTCACGCGCTGAGAACAAGGGCAAGGAGGGCGCGGCCAAGTCCGGCAAGAGCGACGACAAGACGGCAGAGAAGGGCGCTGACAAGGCCGGCGGCAAGTGATGCAAAGGCAGGCCAGGGAGCTGGGGAGCCTGTCGTTTCCGGCGGTGCTAGCGTCAACGAAAGTCGGTTCTCACGATTCATATTGGTATATGCAATTGTGAACAACTATTTCTTGTTTCTGCAAAAATTTGGGGTTAAAGTCGTCCGAAGCCTGTCGTTAACGTCGGCAACAACGTCCATTCTGCGCTGATGACCATGAGAATCGCCGAGCTACCCGCCAATGAAGCCGCCCGTATCGACGCCCTGCATTCGCTGCGCATCCTCGATACGCCCCGCGAAGAGCGATTCGACCGGCTGACGCGCCTGGCGCGGCGACTGTTCGATGTGCCGATGGCGGTGGTGACCATGATCGACGTCAACCGGCAGTGGTTCAAATCCTGCGTGGGCATGGGCGACGCCTCGGAAACTTCGCGCGACATTTCTTTCTGCGCTCATGCCATCCTGCATGAAGGCATGACCATCGTGCCCGATGCCCGGCTGGATGAGCGTTTTGCCGAAAATCCACAGGTCACCGGCGAACCCTTCATCCGTTTCTACGCGGGCTGCCCCATCAAGAGTGAAAGTGGCTTCACTCTGGGTACCTTGTGCCTGGTCGATCTCAAGCCGCGCGCCTTCGATGCGGATGAACAGGCCCTGCTCAAGGATCTGGCTGCCATGGTCGAACAGGAGCTGGCCGCGGTGAAACTGGCCACCATCGACGACCTGACCGGTGTCTCCAACCGGCGCGGCTTCGAGGCGCTGGCGCGGCATGCCATGGCCACCAGCAAGCGCACCGGCCGCCCGGCCTGCATGCTGGGATTCGACCTCAATCACTTCAAGCAGATCAACGATCGCTTCGGCCATGCCGCCGGCGACCTGGCGCTGGCCGATTTTGCCGGCCTGCTGCTGACGACCTTGCGCGAGTCCGATGTCGTCGGCCGCCTGGGCGGGGATGAATTCGCGGTGTTCCTGACCAATACCGCCGAGACCGATGTGCCGGTGGTCCTGTCGCATCTGCAGAAGGCCGTACAGGCCTTCAACCAGAACGGTGGGCGCGAGTACCAGCTGGATTACTGCGTCGGCGTGGCCCAGTACGATGCGGCCAGCCATGCCGATCTGTCAGACCTGATGGGCAGCGCTGACCACGCCATGTATCAGCGCAAGAAGGCGCGCAGCGCCCCGGCTTGAAGGGACGGCAGCGCAGTGGATGCAGGCAAAGGCGTTGGCGGCGGCGAAATAGCTTAAAATGCCCCCCTGAGCCAAAAAGCCCACAGCAGCCACTCCATGTCCTATCAAGTTCTCGCCCGTAAATACCGTCCCCGCAGCTTCGACACCCTGGTCGGCCAGGAACACGTCGTGCGCGCGCTGACGCACGCGCTCGAACAGCAGCGGCTGCACCACGCCTATCTCTTCACCGGGACCCGCGGCGTGGGCAAGACCACGCTCTCGCGCATCCTGGCCAAGTCGCTCAACTGCATCGGCCCTGATGGCACCGGCGGTATCACCGCTGCGCCCTGCGGCGTGTGCGAAGCCTGTGTGGCGATCGATGCCGGCCGCTTCGTCGACTACATCGAAATGGATGCGGCCTCCAACCGTGGCGTGGACGAGATGGCGCAGCTGCTGGAGCAGGCCATCTATGCACCGTCGAATGCACGCTTCAAGGTCTACATGATCGACGAAGTGCACATGCTCACCAACCACGCCTTCAACGCCATGCTGAAGACGCTGGAAGAGCCGCCGGAGCACATCAAGTTCATCCTGGCCACCACCGATCCGCAAAAGATTCCCGTGACCGTGCTGTCGCGCTGCCTGCAGTTCAACCTCAAGCAGATGCCGCCCGGCCACATCATCGGCCACCTCGACAACATCCTGAACCAGGAAGGCATCGAATTCGATCCGCCCGCGCTGCGCCTGCTGGCGCAAGGGGCCTCGGGTTCCATGCGCGATGCGCTGTCGCTGACCGACCAGGCCATCGCCTACGCCGCCGGCAAGGTCACCCTGGAAGCCGTGCAGGGCATGCTGGGTGCGCTGGACCAGTCCTACCTGATTCGCATCCTCGATGCGCTGGCGGTGCAGGATGGTGCCGCCTTGCTGGGTGTGGCCGATGACATGGCCACCCGCAGCCTGTCGTACAACGCCGCCCTGCAGGACCTGGGCACGCTGCTGCACCAGATTGCACTGGCACAGGCAGTGCCGGCGGCGCTGGCCGATGACCTGCCCAATCGTGAAGATATCCTGCGCCTGTCCGCTCAGTTCAGTCCGGAACATGTGCAGTTGTTCTACCAGATCGCCGTCCACGGCCGCAATGAACTGGGCCTGGCCCCCGATGAATATGCAGGTTTCAGCATGACGCTCCTGCGCATGCTGGCCTTCCGCCCGGTCAGTGCCAGCGCGAGCGGTCCGGTACCGGCAGCGCCCGCGCCGGGTGGTGCTCGTCCGGCCACGCCGCGCCAGGCTGCCCCGTTGCTGGCGCCGCAGGCGGCCGTGACCAGTGCGCCGGTCAGCCGCGCGCAACCGGCCGCTGTATCCGCTGCTGCGCCGGCCGCACCGGCGTCAGCGCCTGCCCCAAGCCCGATGGCAGCAGCGGCGCCCGCACCAGCAGCACCGATGCCTGCGGCACCTGCAGCCCCCGCAGCCCCGACATCCGCCCGTGAAGCTGCACTGATGGCCTTGCGTGGTGGCAAGGGTGGCAAGGGCGCTGCCCGACCCGCAGCGGCTACGCCAGCCCCGGCACCTTCAGCGGTCCCGGCAGCAGCTGCGCCGATGGCCAGCGCGCCGGCCGCCGCTCCAGCTGCCGCAGCGGCACCGGCTCCCAAGGCTGTCCGTGCCGCCTCCGCCATGCCGCCGGACATGCCGGAACCGCCGCCGTTCGATTCCATCCCGCCCTGGGAAGATGACACCGGTGCCTCCGCCATGCCGCCGTCCGCCCCCATGCCGGAGTTCGCGGAGCAACGCATGCAGGCTGCTCCCGCCGCTGCCCCAGCTCCTGCGGCACCGGCCTCCGCAGAACCCCCCGCGCCCCAGCGCCCGGCCGCCACCCCCGCACAGCAGCAGGAAACCGCGCGCATCGCCGCCGAACTGGGCTGGGATGGCCACTGGCCGACGCTGGCTGCCAGCCTCACCACGCTGCGCGGCGTGGCGCACCAGATGGCATTTCAGAGTGAACTGGTACGCTGTGAAGCGCTCAATGGGGGCAATGTGTGCTTCCATCTGCGTATCCCGCTGGAAACCTTGCGCTCCTCGGGCAGTATCGAAAAACTGATCGCCGCCCTGTCCGAGCGTTTCGGCAAGGAAATCCGCGTCGAGACCGAGATCGGTGCCGTCTCCGATACCGCCAACGCGGTGGCCGAGGCCGAACGGGCCGAGCGCCAGCGCAAGGCCGAACAGAAGATGAAGAGCGATCCCTTCGTGATGAGCATGATGCGCGAGTTCGGCGCCACCATCGTGCCGGGGTCGATCCAGGCGTTGTGAGACGTGCACGGCGCTGCTGGCGAGATTGCCGGCCGCCGAGCCAAACGCGATAGAATTCCGTGAATTGAAACAAGGAGCAATGAGCATGATGAAAGGTCAACTGGCAGGTCTGATGAAGCAAGCACAGGCCATGCAGGACAACATGAAGAAGGCCCAGGAACAGCTGGCCAGCATCGAAGTCGAGGGCCAGTCCGGCGCCGGCCTGGTGAAGGTGGTGATGACCTGTAAAAACGACGTCAAGCGCGTCTCCATCGACCCGTCGCTGCTGGCTGACGACAAGGACATGCTGGAAGACCTGGTCGCCGCTGCCTTCAACGACGCCGTCCGCAAGGCCGAAGCCACCGCCCAGGAAAAGATGTCCGGCGTGACCGCCGGCATGCCGCTGCCCCCGGGCTTCAAGATGCCGTTCTGATGCTGCGCCCGCCCGGTGGTTGCGACCGCCGGGCGCAGGCAGCATCGCGCAGGACAGTCTGATTCTGATGGAATGCAGGATTGCTTAGTGGAGGCACCATGTTCATCGTCTCGATCACGTACACCAAGCCGGCAAGCGAAATCGATTCCTTGCTGACCGCGCACAAGAAATTCCTCAACCAGCAATATGCCGAAGGCGTATTCCTGATGTCCGGCCGCAAGGTGCCGCGTACCGGCGGCATCATCATTGCCGACTGTGCCGACCGTGCCGAGATCGAAGCCATCATGGAATCCGATCCCTTCTTCATCGGCGGCGTGGCCGAATACGAGATCATCGAATTCGTCCCCTCCATGACGGCCGAGGCACTCGAAGCCTTCCGCTATTCCGTAGACCGCAATTGAAAACGCCCTCCAGTCTCACCCTCCTGACCGAATCGCTGCGCCGGCTGCCCGGCATCGGCCCCAAGACCGCGCAGCGCATGGCTTTCCACCTGCTGCAGCACGACCGCGACGCCGCCGTCGGCCTGAGCCAGTCGCTCACCAAGGCGTTGGAGACCATCCGTCACTGCGCCCTGTGCAATACCTTCACCGAGCAGGTCGTCTGCGAGACCTGCCAGGACAGCCAGCGCGATCACACCCAGCTGTGCGTGGTGGAGTCGCCCTCGGACCAGGTCATGATCGAGCAGACCCTGACCTTCAAAGGCCTCTATTTCGTGCTCATGGGCCGGCTCTCGCCGCTGGACGGCATCGGCCCGCGCGACATCCATCTCGAAAAACTCATCACCCGTGCCACCGATGGCGTAGTCAGCGAAGTGGTGCTGGCCACCAACTTCACCAACGAAGGCGAAGCCACCGCCCACTACATCAGCGAAACGCTCAAGGCCCGCGGCCTGAAGGTGAGCCGCCTGGCGCGCGGCGTACCGGTCGGGGGCGAACTGGAATACGTGGACGCCGGCACCATCGCCCGCGCCATGCTGGATCGCCGTTCGACCTGAACCCGAGGCGACCGCAAGATCCGCACGAAACGCGGACGAGATCGTTTTCAGATGAAAAACTTGCAGGCATGACGTCGCCGATGCAGGTCAAAATGCGCGACATTGCGCGCATGCTGCAATAGAATGTGGGCTTGCCGGCGTGCACGTACGACGTCAGGCCAGGAGCCGCAAGGGGGTGACCTACCCACATACCGCGCACTGCTCTTCGCCCGCCGCGCAGCATCACCCGAATCCATCGCATTCCAGGACACTGGCCAATACCCCACAAGAGCCCGGTCCGCAGCATCGACCAAGAGGAGAACACCGGAGCGCCCGCGCAGGCCGCGCCTGCCAGGCATCCGGTGCAAGCACGATGAGCACAGCCACATCCAAGCCCGGCCCGCTGGCCGGCATCAAGGTTCTTGAACTGGGCACGCTGATTGCGGGTCCTTTCTGTTCGCGCATGCTGGCCGAGTTCGGTGCGGAGGTCATCAAGATCGAAGCGCCCGGTGATGGCGACCCCCTGCGTCACTGGCGCGTGCTCAAGGACGGCACCTCCCTGTGGTGGTCGGTCCAGGCGCGCAACAAGAAGAGCATCACCCTCAACATGAAGGATGAGCGCGCCCAGGAGATCGCCCGCCAGCTCGCGCTGGACGCCGATGTCATCATCGAGAACTACCGCCCCGGCGTGCTCGAGAAATGGAAGCTCGGCTATGAGGACCTGAAGCAACTCAATCCTGCCACCATCATGGTGCGCCTGTCCGGCTACGGCCAGACCGGCCCGCTGCGCGACCTGCCGGGCTTCGGTGCCATCGGCGAATCGATGGGCGGGATCCGCTACGTTTCCGGCCATCCGGACCGGCCGCCGGTACGCATCGGCATTTCCATCGGCGATTCCATCGCCGCGCTGCACGGTGTGATCGGGGCCATGATGGCGCTGCGCCATCGCGATGTCAGCGGTGGCCGCTGGAACGGCAAGTCCGGTGCGGACTGCGTGGCAGGGCAGGGCCAGATGGTCGACGTGGCCTTGTACGAAGCGGTCTTCAACATGATGGAATCGATGGTGCCCGAGTTCGATTTCGCCGGCGTGGTGCGGGAGCGCACCGGCGGTGCGTTGCCCGGCATCGTCCCCTCCAACACCTACACCACCGGCGAAGGCATGAACATCGTCATCGCCGGCAATGGCGATGCCATCTTCAAACGTCTGATGAGTGCCATCGGCCGCGACGACATGGCCAATGATCCGGGCCTGGCACGCAACGATGGCCGCGTGCCGCGCACCGAAGAAATCGATGCCGCCATCCAGCAGTGGTGCAGCACGCAGACCATCGATTCGGCCCTGGCCACGTTGCAGGCAGCTGACGTCCCGGTCGGCAAGATCTACTCCGTCAAGGACATGATGAACGACGCCCAATTCCTGGCGCGCGACATGTTCGAGCAGCACCAGTTCGCCGATGGCACGCCGGTCAAGCTGCCGGGCATCACGCCCAAGATGTCGGAGACGCCCGGCCAGACCCGATGGCTGGGCCCGGAGCTGGGTGCCCACAGCGATGAAATCCTGCAATCGCTGGGGTATGATGAGGCCCACATCAAGAAGCTGCGGGACGCAGGCGTGGTCTGAAGCAGCATGACAAAGGCAGGCACCGGCACGGGGTCGCCTGCAACAAGCTGGACAACAAGCAGCACCCCCCATCCACACACGGAGGAGACACAATGAAATTGAGCTGGAAGCAATTGCTGATCGCCGCTGGCCTGTTCCTGGCCGGCTATTTTTCATTCAACGGCAGCGCCGGCGCGCAGGCGCTGGAAAAACCCAAGGTCTCCATCGCCGTGGGTGGCAAGAACCTGTTCTACTACCTGCCGCTGACCATTGCCGAGCAGCTCGGCTATTTCAAGGATGAGGGCCTGCAGGTGGAGATCTCCGACTTCGCCGGTGGTGCCAAGGCGCTGCAGGCCATGGTGGGCGGCAGCGCCGACGTGGTCTCGGGCGCTTTTGAACACACCATCAACATGCAGGCCAAGAACCAGCCCATCGTCGCCTTCGTGCTGCAGGGCCGGGCCCCGCAGATCGTGCTGGCGGTCAACAACAAGACCATGCCCAACTACAAGACCGTGGCCGACCTCAAGGGCAAGAAGATCGGCGTGACCGCACCGGGCTCCTCCACCAGCATCATGGCCAGCTACGTGCTGGCCAAGGCGGGCCTGAAGCCTACCGACGTTTCCTTCATCGGCGTGGGGGCGGCAGCCGGTGCCATCTCGGCGATCCGCTCGGGCCAGATCGACGCGATTGCCAACCTCGATCCGGTCATCTCCATGCTGGAGCAGAACAACGAGATCAAGGTCGTCGCCGACACCCGTACCCTGAAGGACACCAATGATGTCTTCGGTGGCCCGATGCCGGCGGCAACCCTGTATGCACCGGCGGCCTTCGTGCAGAAGTATCCCAATACCACGCAAGCCCTGACCAATGCCATGGTGCGCGCGCTGAAGTGGATCCAGAAGGCCGGTCCCTCCGACATCATCAAGGCCGTCCCGGAAAGCTATCTGCTGGGCGACCGTTCGCTCTACATCGATGCCTTCATGAAGGTGCGCCAGGCCATTTCGCCGGACGGCTACTTCCCGCCGGGCGGTCCGGATACCGCGCTGCGCACGCTGAAGGCCTTCGAGCCCTCGCTGGCGGACAAGCAGATCGATCTGTCCAAGACCTTCACCAATTCCTTCGTGCAGAAGGCCAACGCCAAGTACAAGTAAGCACAGGCCCGGCGCTCCCGGCCCGTGCGAACGCACCGCAAATGCCCGGCAACGGGCATTTGCGCATCTTGGGCCGGGAGCGCTGAGCTTCCTTTCAAGTTCTTTCGTCTCCTCCAACCGGGCCGCAGCCGCCCGCACCACCATGACGCCAGCACTCCAGTTCGACAACATCACCTGCACCTTCGTCTCCAAGGACGACCGTTCCCAGCGCTACACCGCCGTGGCCAATACCGACCTCTCGATTGCGCCGGGTGAATTCGTTTCCGTGGTCGGCCCCACCGGCTGCGGCAAGTCCACCTTGCTCAATGTCGGGGCCGGATTGCTGCAACCGTCCTCGGGCAGCGTCAAGGTATTCGGTGAGGAACTCAAGGGCATCAACCGCCGCGCCGGCTACATGTTCCAGGCCGAAGCGCTGATGCCCTGGCGCAGCGCGCTCCAGAACGTGATCGCCGGCCTGCAGTATCGCGGCCATGAGGAAAAGGCGGCACAAGAACTGGGCGAACAATGGCTGGCGCGCGTGGGCCTGCAAGGCTTCGGCGACCGCTATCCGCACCAGCTCTCCGGCGGCATGCGCAAGCGCGTGGCACTGGCGCAGACGCTGATCCTGGACCCGGACATCATCCTCATGGACGAACCCTTCTCCGCGCTCGATATCCAGACCCGCCAGCTGATGGAAAACGAAGTGCTGGACCTGTGGAATGCCAAGAAGAAAGCCGTCCTCTTCATTACCCACGATCTGGATGAAGCCATCGCCATGTCCGACCGCGTGATCGTATTGGCGGCCGGCCCCGGCACGCATCCCATCGGTGAATTCAGGATCGACCTGCCGCGCCCGCGCGACGTCGCCGAGATCCGCATGCATCCGCGTTTCGTCGAACTGCACCAGCAGATCTGGGACGTGCTGCGCGATGAAGTGCTCAAGGGCTATCAACAACAAAAGCGCGCAGCGTAAGCCGTACCGAACAGATCAGGGAAGAGAATCAGCATCATGTGGAAATTATTTAAACCGAATCACAAGAACATCCGTTTCTGGCAGCTGATGGTATTGGCCGTGGTGCTGCTGGTCTGGCACGTGGCCACGCGCAATCCGCAGACCGCCTTCTTCTTCGGTGAACCGCTGAAGGTGGCGCAGCGCATCTGGGAATGGTTCACCGTCGGCAGCGGCTCGCTGGAAGTGGGCATGGGCGACACCACCTTCTTCACGCTCAGCTTCCCGGCAGAAATCTATTCACACCTGTTGATCACGCTGACCGAAACCGTGCTGGCCTTCCTCATCGGCACCGTCTTCGGCCTGGCCATCGGCCTGTGGCTGGCGCTCTCGCCGACCGCTTCGGCCATCCTCGATCCCTATGTGAAGGCCGCCAACTCCATGCCGCGCGTGATCCTGGCGCCGATCTTCGCGATGTGGTTCGGCCTGGGCATCTGGTCCAAGGTGGCGCTGGCGGTGACGCTGGTGTTCTTCATCGTCTTCTTCAACGTCTACCAGGGCGTCAAGGAAGTCAGCCCGGTGGTACTGGCCAATGCCCGCATGCTGGGCGCCAATGCACGGCAGCTGCTGCGCACGGTCTACCTGCCTTCGGCCACTTCATGGGTGTTTTCCAGTCTGCACACTTCCATCGGTCTGGCCTTCGTCGGGGCGGTGGTCGGTGAATACCTGGGCTCGGCGCGTGGCGTGGGCTACCTGATCCTGCAGGCCGAGGGCAGCTTCGACATCAACACCGTCTTTGCCGGCATCGTCGTGCTGACCATCTTTGCGCTGGTACTGGATCTGGCCGTGGGGGTGATCGAGAAACGGCTCATGAAATGGCAGCCCAAGAGCGGGGAGACCGAAAAGCTCTGACGAGCATTGATTGAAACAGGCCGGCATCTGCCGGCCTGTTTCACTTGAAGCGATGGCTCGAACTCTGGCGCAGGATCAGTTCGAAACCGACATCGACCACCTTGGTGGCGCCATCGTCACTATCCTCTTCCTGTTCTGGCGCTTCGTCGCGCTGAAGTTGCGCCAGCAGTTCTTGCGCCACGCGCAGACCGATTTCCGCCGCATGCGGTTGTACCGTGGTCAGCGGGGGGACGCAAACCTGCGAATACGGCAGGTTGCCGAAACCGGTGACGGCCAGTTGTCGCGGCACTGCCAGTCCCCGGTGCTGTGCCTCGAACAGTACCCCCAGGGCCAATACATCGTTGGCGCAGGCCACCGCCTGCAGGCCGGGCTGCTGCTTGAGGGCCTGGCGTAGCGCGAGCCCGCCGGCAGCAGGTGACACATCATTGCCGGTATCGATCACCAACGGTTTGATGCCATGCCGTGCCAGTGCCTGGCAAAATCCATCGCGCCGTTGACCGGCGCGCCGGTCGGCGTCCATGCGCGCCCCCACGAAGGCGATACGGGTGGCACCCTGCTGATGCAGGTGCGCCGCCATCACTTCGCCCACCGCCACGTGGGAAAAACCGACCTGCAAATGAAACGGCTCTTCGCCGATCTCCCACATTTCCGCCACGGGGGTGTCGGCCATGCGCAGCAAGGTGCGCGTGGCTTCATTGTGATGACAGCCGGTTACCACCAGCGCCGTTGGCGACCAGGAGAGGAAAGTACGCACCAGCTCGGTTTCACGCTCCAGGTCGTATTCGGTCGCACCCAGCAGCAGTTGGTAGTCGTGGCGATCAAATTCCTTTTGCAAGGCCGCCACCGTCTCGGTGAAGAAGGCGTTGCCCAACGAGGGCACGATCACGCCGATCGCCCGCGTGCGCGCCGCCGCCAGGCTGCCCGCCAGCTTGTTGGGCACATAGCCCAAGGTGTCGATGGCGCGCTTGATGCGCGGCGACAGGCGCGGCGAGACAGCCTCGGGATTGCGCAGGTACAGCGAGACCGAACTGGCCGAGACCTTGGCGCGCGCGGCGACATCTTCCATCGTGACGCGATTGGTGCCGCGCCGGCTGCGCGCGGCGGTCTTGTTGTTCTGGGACATGGGACGGTGAGGGCGGCCGGGCCGCAACAGTGCATCAAGCGGCCATTTTAGACGCAGCAGGTCCCCCAGTCATGCGCTGCTTGTCCGGCCGCTCTCCACGGGGGGGGGGCGGGGAGTTCCCTTGGCCGATTTCCGCTGCCCGCATGCCGGTGCCAATTCCAATTGACAAGGACAATTTCGCAGCGCTATTATTTCGCAGCGCTGCGAAAGCGTGTTTCTGTGCTCATTCCCCTCACTTTCATGCAGGACACAGGATGTTGAATTCACTCGCCGCCGCAGCCGTCCCCGCTGTACCGTGCCCGCTGCAGGTGCTGCTTGAGGGCGTGCCCGTTTTTGAGCCGGTCTGCGTCCTGCCTGCCGCCGCCGCGCTGGGCGAATGCCCGCGCTGGGATGAGCAGCGTCAGCATCTGGTCTGGGTGGATATCCTGGAGCAGCGACTGCACCGCTATGATCCCGCCACCGGCGAGGACAGCTATGTCACTCTGCCGGAAGCGATTGGCTGCGTATCGCTGGGTGAGCACGGCGGCTACATCGCCGGGCTGCGCTCAGGTCTGTGGGAACTGGACGGAGCAGGGCAGCTGCAGCAGCAACTGGCCGTCAATCCTGAAGATCAGGCCGGCAGTCGCTTCAATGACGGTCGCTGTGATCCGGCCGGGCGCTTCCTCGCCGGCACCATCGACGAACCGAAGTCCGGCGCGCGTGCCCACCTCTATCGTCTGCGCCCCTCCGGCGCTCTGGAGGTACTGGCTGATGGCCTGCTCACTTCCAACGGATTGGCCTTCAGCCCCGACGGACGCTGGATGTACCATTCCGACACCCCCAATTTCGTCATCTGGCGGCGCAGCTATGATCCGATCACCGGTGACTGCGGGCCGCGCCAGGTCTGGGCCACCATCACTCCCACGGCCACGGACCGGGGCCGCCCCGATGGTGCAGCGGTCGATGCCGAAGGACATTACTGGAGCGCCTTCTACGAAGGCGGTCGACTTGTGCGATTTGCCCCTGACGGCAGCGTCGTGGCGCGCTATCCCTTGCCCGTGCAGTGCCCCACCATGTGCGCCTTTGGCGGTGCCGACCTGCGTACGCTCTTCATCACCAGCGCCCGTGCCGGTCGGCCCGGCGAAGAGCTGGCGCAGCAGCCGCTGGCCGGCGGCCTGTTCGCCATGCGTACCGACGTGCCCGGCTGCATCGAGCCGCGCTGGCGCGGGTGAGCCGGCAACTGCCTCCAGTATCGAACCACTTTCACTCTCCAAGGATCTTCATCACATGCTTTCGCTCCACGATCCCGACCTGTTCCGGATGCAATGCCCCATTGGCGGCCACTGGCAGGATGCCCTGGATGGCACCACCATCGCCGTCACGGATCCTGCCACCGGCCTGATCCTGGGCACGGTGCCGGCCATGGGGACGGCCGAGACCCGCGCCGCCGTGCAGGCTGCGGAAGCGGCCTTGCCCGGCTGGCGCGCGCGTACCGCCAAGGAACGCGCCACGCTGCTGCGCCGCTGGCATGCGCTGCTGATCGAAAACCAGGAAGACCTGGCTTTGCTGATGACCGCCGAGCAGGGCAAGCCGCTGTCCGAGGCCAGTGGCGAGATCGCCTTTGCCGCCAGCTTCATCGAATGGTTTGCCGAAGAGGCGCGCCGTATCAACGGCGATGTCATCGCCAGCCCCTCCAATGACCGTCGTCTGCTCACGCTGCGCCAGCCTGTTGGCGTATGCGCAGCCATCACGCCGTGGAATTTCCCGGCAGCGATGATCACCCGCAAGGCCGCCCCGGCACTGGCTGCGGGATGCACCATGGTGATCCGGCCGGCCAGCCAGACACCGTATTCGGCGCTTGCCATGGTGGCACTGGCCGAGCGCGCCGGCATTCCGCCGGGTGTGCTCAATGTGGTGACCGACCATCCCGAAGCCATCGGTGCCGAGCTGACCGGCAACCCGGTGGTGCGCAAGCTGTCCTTCACTGGATCGACCGCTGTCGGTGCGCGCTTGATGGCGCAGGGGGCCGGACACATCCAGAAGCTGTCGCTGGAGCTGGGCGGCAATGCACCCTTCATCGTCTTCGATGACGCCGATCTGGACGCGGCGATCGAGGGCGCCATGATTTCCAAGTACCGCAATGGCGGCCAGACCTGTGTATGCAGCAACCGCATGTACGTGCAGTCCGGTCTCTACGATGCCTTCGTCGAGCGCCTGGCCAGCCGTGCCAGCAAGCTGGTGCTGGGCGATGGCCGCGCACCGCGTACCCAGATCGGGCCGCTCATCGATGCCCGCGCGCTGGAGAAGATCAGCGAACTGGTGGAGGACGCGCGCAGCCAGGGCGCGCGCATCGTCTGCGGCGGCACTCCGGTGGTACTGGAAGGCGATGAACAGGCGCGCTACTTCGCGCCCACCGTGCTGACCGGCGTGAAGCCGTCCATGCGCGTGGCACGCGAAGAGATATTCGGACCGGTGGCACCCGTGCTGCGCTTCGAAAGCGAAGAGGAAGTCATCGGCCAGGCCAACGATACCGAATATGGCCTGGCCAGTTATGTCTACACCCGCGACATGGCCCGAGTCTGGCGCGTCGCCGAGGCGCTGGAGTTCGGCATGGTGGGCGTCAACACCGGTCTCATCTCCACGGCGGAGGCACCGTTCGGTGGCGTCAAGCAGTCGGGCCTGGGTCGCGAAGGATCGAAGTACGGTATCGAGGAGTATCTGGAACTGAAATACCTCTGCCTGCAGGTGGCCTGAATGCCAGCCCTTGCAGCATGACGACAGGGCCAGTCCGTCGAGACGGCCCGAAGAAAGAATGAAGAAACTACAAGGAGACGATCATCATTACCCTACTCAGCTTCATCCTCTTTACGGCACTGGTGGCCTATGTGTCGTACCTGTTCACCCGGCGCGCCAAGGATGTCGGCGCGCGCGGCTACTTCATGGCCAGCGGCGGACTCAATGGCTGGTTCATCGCCGGCTCCATGATGCTCACCAACCTGTCGGTGGAACAGCTGGTGGGCTTGAACGGCGACGCTTACGCCCACAATCTCTCGGCCATGGCCTGGGAGTGCACCGCTGCGGTGGCGACCGTGGCGCTGGCCATGTTCTTCCTGCCGCGCTATCTGCGCGGCGGCTTCTCGACCCTGCCGCAGTTCCTTGAAGAGCGCTTTGACGCCACCACCCGCCGCGTCGTCAGTGCCTTCTTTGTCATCAGCTACATGCTGGTGGTCAATCCCTCAGGCCTGTACCTGGGGGCCATCACCTTCAACCAGGTGTTCGGCGTCCAGCAGGCATTCGGCACCTCCTATCCGGTCACCATTACCGCACTGGTGTGGATCTCCGGTGTCATCGGTGCGCTCTATGCAGTCTTCGGCGGCCTGCGTGCGGTGGCCGTATCCGACACCATCAACGGCGTGGGTCTGCTCATCGCCGGACTGATGGTGCCGGCGCTCGGGCTGCTGGCGCTGGGCCAGGGCGATTTTTTTGCCGGCCTGCACGTGGTCGCCACCGAAGCGCCGGAGAAGTTGTCGGCCATTGGCGGGGCGCATGATTCAGTCCCGTTCGGTACCGTCTTCACCGGCATGATCTTTGCGAACCTGTTCTACTGGTGCACCAACCAGTCCATCATCCAGCGCACCTTCGCGGCCAAGAATCTGGCCGAAGGGCAGAAGGGAGTGCTGCTGTCGGGGCTGCTCAAACTGATGGTGCCCATCATCATGCTGATGCCCGGCGTGATCGCCTATCACCTGTATGCCGGCAACCCCCTGGCGCGTCCCGACCTGGCCTATCCGCAGCTGGTGGCCGACCTGCTGCCGTGGTGGGCCAAGGGCTTCTTCGTGGCCGTGCTGTTCGGTACCGTGATGAGCCACTTCAATGCCGTCATCAACAGTACCGCGACCCTGATCGCCTTCGACTTCTATCGCGTCTGGAAACCCGATGCCAGCGACGAGAAGATGATTCGCGTGGGCAAGATGGCCAGCATCGCAGTGGCTGTGATCTCGCTGTTGATCGCCCCGCTGCTGATGTTCGCGCCCGACGGCATCTACACGGTCATGCGCCGCTTCAGCGGCTTCTTCAACATTCCCATCATTGCGGTGGTGCTGATGGGCTTTTTCAATGGCCGCATCGATGCACTGCCTGCCAAGATCGTGTTGTTGCTGCATGTGATCGCCTACACCCTGCTGATCTTCGTCTTCAAGGTCGACAGCACTTATGGCATTCATTTCATCCATATCATGGGCATGCTGTTCGTCACCGAAGTGCTGCTCATGCTGGTGCTGGGCCAGTTCTTCCGCCGCGCGCAGCCCTACCAGGCGCATATCCGTCAGCATGGCGATCTCACGCCCTGGCGCTATGCCAGTCGCATGAGCGTGCTGCTGATGGCCCTGCTGGTGAGTGTCTACCTGACCTTCTCGCCGCTGGGCGTGGCGCGCGCCGGTGGCGTGACCCAGCAGTACTACCTGTGGATGGGCCTGACCTGGGCCGTGGCCGTGCTGCTGCTGGTGGTGCTGCGCCGTCGCGTCCATGCCGCCGATGCTGGCCGCGCCCGCGCTGCCGCGGCTATCCGCTGAACCGAACCAAGCAAGGAATGCAATGACACACACAGGAAATACCATGCGCTGGACCCAGCATGAGGATGGCCGGCTCGAACTGGACGTGGCGGGCCGCCTGCTGCTTGCCCATTCGCCACAGGCGCCGGCAGTCTTCATCGGCTATGGCCGGGAGAGCGTGGCCATGTATCGCGGCAATTTCGACATCAGCGATTACGTCGAGGAGCGCACTGCCCTGCGCTACGCACAGCACGCGGTGCAGGCCGATGGCAGCGTGCAGGTCAGCTTTGCCCGCGATGCCCACAGCGAGCCCGAGCTGGTACTGATGGCGACCCGTCAGGCCCATGGCGTGCAGTTCAGCCTGTGCGCACAGGCGGGCAGCACCGCTGGCGCCATCGCCAACCGCCTCTGGTGGCGCGTGCCGGCCCAGACCGAGGAACACGTCTGGGGGTGTGGCGAGCAGATGTCCTACTTCGACCTGCGCGGCCGTCATTTTCCGTTGTGGACCTCCGAGCCAGGCGTCGGACGAGACAAGAGTACCTACCTGACCTGGCAGGCCGACGTCACCGCCAAGGCCGGTGGCGACTACTACCACACCAATTATCCGCAACCGAGCTTCGTGTCGTCGCAGCGCTATTGCCTGCACGCCGACACCACCGCCTATGCCGACTTCGATTTTCGCGCCGGGACGTATCACGAGCTGCAATTCTGGGCCATCCCCGAGCGCATCGAATTCCTGCTGGCCGATGATTTCCCGACCCTGGTGGAACGCATCTCGCAGCGCTTCGGCCGCCAGCCGCGCCTGCCGTCGTGGGTACTCGACGGGGCCATTCTCGGCCTGAAGAATGGCCGCGAACATGCCGCCACCATCCTTGAGCAGAGCCGCAGCGCAGGCCTGGCCGTCAGCGGCCTGTGGTGCGAGGACTGGGTCGGTATCCGTCAGACCTCGTTCGGCAAGCGCCTGTTCTGGGACTGGCGCTGGAACGCGCAGCGCTATCCCGGCCACGCCGACTGGCTGGCGCAATTGAAGCAGCAGGGCGTGCGCTTCCTCGGCTACGTCAATCCCTATCTGTGCGTGGATGGCGCGCTTTATGGCGAAGCACACGCCCAGGGATTCCTGGCGACCCACGCTGATGGCAGCGACTATCTGGTCGACTTCGGTGAATTCGATTGCGGCGTGGTCGATTTCACCCAGCCGGAAGCCGCGCGCTGGTTCGAGCAGCGCGTCATCCGCGACGAAATGCTTGACCAGGGCCTGGATGGCTGGATGGCCGACTTCGGCGAATACCTGCCCACCGATGTCACTCTGGCCAATGGCCAGTCAGCCATGCTGATGCACAATGCCTGGCCCACGCTGTGGGCCGAGGTCAACGCCCGCGCCATCGCCGACGCCGGGCGTACCGGCGACGCGGTGTTCTTCATGCGCGCCGGCTATACCGGTGTACAGGCGCACTGCCCGCTGCTGTGGGCGGGCGACCAATCGGTCGACTTCAGCCGTCATGACGGTTTGCAGACCGTGATCTGCGGCGCGCTCTCATCGGGCCTGCTGGGCAATGCCTACCACCACAGCGATATCGGCGGCTACACCAGCCTGTTCGGCAACCGCCGCACGCCGGAACTGTTCCAGCGCTGGGCCGAGATGGCGGCCTTCACCCCCATGATGCGCACCCACGAAGGCAACCGTCCCGACGAGAACTTCCAGTTCTGGCAGGACCCGGCTGTGCTGGCGCATTTTGCCCGGATGACGCGTCTGTTCGTCGGCCTGAAGCCCTACGTGGAGGAACTGGCCGAACAAGCCTCCACCCGTGGCCTGCCGCTGCAGCGTCCGCTGTTCCTGCATTACGAACAGGACCGCGCCACCTACGCCATACAGGACCAGTATCTCTATGGTCCCGACCTGCTGGTCGCGCCCGTGCATGCGGCGGAGGCCAACTGCTGGAGTGCCTACCTGCCCCTGGGCGATGACTGGCTGCATCTGTGGAGCGGTCAGCGCCACGCTGGCGGCCAGCGCGTGGAAGTGGCTGCACCGCTGGGCCAGCCGCCGGTCTTCGTACGGGCAGGCGCAGCACGCGCCGAGCAATTCCTGGCGCTGGCGCGGAGTCTCTGATGCTGCTCAACGGCATCGGCAGCCATCTGCTCTTCGTCGCTTGCGTGGCGCTGGCGACCTTCGTGCAGAGCCTCACCGGGTTTGCCTTCGGGCTGGTGCTGCTGGGACTGGTGGCGATGCTGCACCTGGCCCCGCTGGCGGTGGCGGCCAATGTCGTGACCGTCATGGTGCTGGCCAATGCGGCGGTGATCGTGCGCACCGCACCGGGCCTGCCGCGTGCGCTGATCGTGCCGGCCTTCGGCAGCAGCCTGATCGGCGTGGGGCTGGGCGCCTGCCTGCTGGCCTGGATGTCGGATCATGCGATCGGCGTGCTGCGGCTGGCGCTGGGCTTGGCCATTCTGGCGTGCAGCTTGTTGCTGGTGTTGCGGACGCAGGTGCGCGAGCAGCTCTCGTCTGCGCCTTCCTTCGCCTTTTTCGGCGTGCTCTCCGGGATCATGGGCGGCGTCTTCGCCAGTGCCGGTCCGCCGATGGTGTTCCACCTGTACCGGCAACCGCTGGACCGCGTCGTCGTGCGCGACACGCTGGTGCTGCTCTTTGCCGTCAACGCCGTACTGCGGCTGGTGATCGTGCTGGCTCAGGGCCGCTTCGACCATGCATCGCTGGCGCTGAGCCTGGAAGCGCTGCCGGTGGTGCTGGGCGTGACCTGGCTGGCACGCCGCCATCCCCCGCAGTGGTCACCGCTGACGGTCCGACGCATCGTGTTCCTGTTATTGCTGGTGGCCGGCGGCAGCCTGGTGGCCCCGGCGCTTTCCCCAACCTGATTTCAACGCTTCTACATCATGCAAGAAAAACGCAAACAACTGGCTGACCTGCGCAGTCAACGCTGGCTCGCTCCGGACGACATGCGCTCCTTCGCCCACCGCCAGCGCCTGCAGCAGATGGGATTGCGCCGGGAAGATTTCATGACCCGGCCGGTCATCGCGGTCATCAACACCTGGAGCGATCTCTCGCCCTGCCACGCCCACCTGCGCGAACGCGCCGAGGTGGTCAAGCGCGGCATCCTGATGGCCGGCGGCCTGCCGGTGGAGCTGCCCGCCATGTCGTTGGGCGAAGTGATGGTCAAGCCCACCACCATGATCTACCGCAACATGCTGGCCATGGAAACCGAGGAACTGCTGCGTTCGCTGCCGATCGACGGTGCCATCCTCATGGGCGGTTGCGACAAGACCACGCCCGGCCTCATGATGGGCGCGCTCTCTGCTGATCTGCCTTGCCTCTACGTACCCGCCGGCCCGATGCTCAGCGACCGCTACAACGGACAGGTGGTCGGTGCCGGCACCCACACCCGCAAATTCTGGGATGAGTACGTGGCCGGCAACATCGACAAGGAAGAGTGGATCGCTCTGGAATCGCGCATGACCCGCGCGCCCGGTACCTGCAACACCATGGGCACGGCCAGCACCATGACCTCCATCGTCGAGGCCATGGGGTTCACGCTGCCTGGTGCCACCAGCATCCCGGCCATGGATGCGGCGCATCCGCGCATGTGCGCTGCCAGCGGCGAGCGGATCGTTGCCATGGTGTGGGAGGATCTGAAGCCCAGCTGCATCTTCAGCCGCTCTGCGGTAGACAACGGCATCATCGCCTACATGGCCCTGGGGGGCTCCACCAACGCCGCCATCCACACCATCGCCATTGCCGGACGCGGCGGGGTGGAGCTGACCCTGGACGATTTCGTGAAGGTCGGGGCCGGCATCCCGGTGCTGGCCGACATCTTCCCCTCCGGCACACGCCTGATGGAAGACTTCTACTATGCCGGCGGCCTGCCCGCACTGCTGGACCAGTTGAAGCCGCATCTGGCGCTCGACTGTCTCACCGTCACCGGTCTGAGCCTGGGCGAGAATCTGGCGCGTTGTGCAGCCAGCGCCCGCACTGCCAACGAAACCGCCATCCGCCCGCTGGACCAGCCGGTGACCGAGGGCGCTGCGCTGGCCGTGCTGCGCGGCAACCTGGCCCCCAACGGTGCGGTCATCAAGCCCAGCGCCGCCAGTCCGCACCTGCTCAAGCATCGCGGGCGGGCGCTGGTGTTCGATTCGATTGCCGAGATGAACGCCAGCATCCACGATCCTGACCTCGATGTCGATGCCGATACCGTGCTGGTCTTGCGCGGCGGTGGTCCCATCGGTGCACCGGGCATGCCGGAGTGGGGCAACCTTCCCATTCCCAAGAAGTTGCTGGCCGCCGGTGTGCGCGACATGCTGCGCATCTCCGACGCCCGCATGAGCGGCACCCACTACGGTACCTGTGTCTTGCATGTCTCGCCGGAATCTGCCGTGGGTGGCCCGCTGGCCCTGATCCGCACGGGCGACATCATTGAGCTCGACGTTGCCGCCGGCAGCATCAACGTGCTGCTCTCGGAGCAGGAGCTGGCTCAGCGCCGCGGCCAGTGGCAGGCTCCGCCGCTGCCGCGCCAGCGCGGCTATATCCGCCTCTACGTGGAGCACGTCTCGCAGGCCGACAAGGGCTGCGACTTCGATTTCCTGACCGGTTACGAAACACCGGTCGAACCTTCCATCTTCTGATCGGACCCGTATGACTACATCCACCGCCTTCACCTCGCAGCGCTGCGATCCGGCTGCCAATCGTTTCGCCGGCATGCTGGCCCGCGCGCGGCAGAGCACCGTGCGCAGCACGCCATTGGGAACCTGGCTGATGTCGGGCGGCAGCGCCAGCGCCGAAGGCCTGTCGCACGCCGGCTTTGACTGGCTGCTCATCGACATGGAACATGTCCCGCTGGAATTCACCGACGTGCAGAATCTGCTGCGCGCGGTGGATTGCGGCAGCGCCATGCCCATCGTGCGCCTGGCCAGCAATGATCACACCCTGGCCAAGCGCGCGCTCGATATGGGGGCCACCACGCTGATGTTTCCCTTCGTGCAGACCGTCGAGCAGGCCCGTGCCGCTGCGGCGGCCATGCGGTTTCCACCGCAAGGAACGCGTGGCTTTGCCGCCATGCACCGCGCCAGCCGCTACGGCACATGGAGCGAATTCGGTCGCCGTGCCGATGCAGCGGTGAGCTGCATCGTGCAGCTGGAAACGCCCGAAGCCATTGCGCGCCTTGAAGAGATCGCGGCCGTCCCGGGCGTGGATGCGCTCTTCCTCGGTCCCGGCGATCTGTCGGCCGCCATGGGCAAGATCGGCAATCTGGCCGATGCCGAGGTGCGCGCGGCCATTGCCGATGTAGCCCGCCGTGCGCACGCAGTGGGCAAGCCGGTCGGCATCGTCGGTCCGACGCCGCTGATGGTGCGCGAGTTCGTGGCGATGGGGTATGACTACGTCGCCATCGCTTCCGACATGGGCATGATGATGCGCCAGGCCAATGCCTTCATCGCCGAGTTCGACCAGACCGCACCCCAGGCAAATGCCGGAGGACCGTACTGATGCCGGCCCCGTTGCTCGCGGTCGATTTGGCCCGGGGCGACTGGCAGGTGCGCGTGCTGCCTGCACTGGGCGGGGCGCTTGCTTCCGCCAGCTGGCGCGGCCAGCCGGTGCTGCGGCCCAGTGCCGAAGAAGCGTTGCAGCAAGGACTGGTGCGGCGCAGCGCCTGCTATCCCTTGCTGCCGTTTTCGAATCGTATTGCCGACGCGGCGTTCAGCTTCGAGGGCCGGGCGTATGTGCTCACCGCCAACTTCGACAACGAACCGCACGCCATCCATGGCCTGGGCTTCCAACGACCATGGCAGGTGCGGAGCAGCAGTGCTGAAACGGTCACGATGCAGCTGGAACATGCCTCGCCCGCAGCAGGCGAGTGGCCCTTCGCCTTGCGCGCCACGCAGGTCGTCACGCTGGAGGGCGATGATCTGGTGCTGCAACTGGAGGTGGAGAACCTCGACCAGCGCCGGGCTCCCTGCGGCTTGGGCTGGCATCCTTTCTTCCCGCTGATCTCGGCGGCGCAACCCACGCAGTTGCAGACGCACTGGCAGGCCATGCTGCTCAATGGTCCCGACAAGCTGCCCTGCGGCAGCGTCCCACCCCCGGACACCAGACATCTCGACACGCTGACGATCGACAACTGCTTTACCGACTGGAGCGGCCAGGCCATCATGACCGGCCCGCATCACCGCATCACGCTGACCGCCAGTACGGCGTTGCGCTGCGCCGTGTTGTTCCGTCCGTCCGGACAGCCGTTCTATGCCTTCGAGCCGGTCAGCCATCCCAACAATGCACTGCATGGCATCGCCCCCGCCATGCACATCCTAGAACCCGGTCAACGCCTGGCAGGCGAGATGCGCCTGTCACTGAGCGCGGTGCCATCTTCTGATCCCAGGAGCGCAGCATGAACACCTCTCCATCCACCCCCCTTCCTCGCGCCAGCTATCCCTGGCTGGCCGGGCAGGTAGTCTTCATTTCCGGCGGCGCGTCCGGCATTGGCGAAGCACTGGTCAAGGCCTTCTGGGAGCAGGGCGCGCGAGTCGCTTTCTGCGACATCGACCCGGCCGCCGGCCAGGCCTTGTGCCAACGCCTGGCCGCTCAGCCTGGCAGCGCTCCCGCGCGCCACACGCCCTGGTTTGCCGTCTGCGACGTACGCGACATTCCGGCCTATCAGGTCGTGCTGGACCACGCCGCTGCAGCACTGGGGGCGATCCGGGTGCTGGTCAACAATGCCGGTCGCGACACCCGCCATGGTCTCGATGAGCTGTCGGTAGAGATGTGGAACGACATGCTCTCGGTCAACCTCAGCCATCACGTCTTCGCGACCCAGCGCGTCGCACCCGGCATGCGCGAGGCGGGCGGTGGCGCGATCATCAATCTCGGTTCGATCTCCTGGCTGCGCGGCCGTCCCAACCTGATCGGCTACACCGCTTCCAAGGCCGCCATCTCGGGCATCACCCGTACCCTCGCGCGTGAGCTGGGCGAGGCCGGCATTCGCGTCAACGCGGTGCTGCCAGGCGCCGTGGTGACCGAACGCCAGACCGCGCTGTGGCGCGACGCCAGCTCGGACCGCCAGTTCCTCGACCTGCAGTGCCTCAAGTTCCGCGTCGAGCCCACGCACATCGCCGACAGCGTGCTGTTCCTGGCCAGCCCCCAGGCCGCCGCCGTTACCGGCCAGAACCTCATCGTCGATGCCGGCCTGGCCCAGGTCTCGGTAGTCGGCTGAGGCAGTGCGGATCACGCAAGCATTCATCCTTTCGCAGCGCTGCACAGACCTCCAAGCATTCATCCACGCATAACAACACCAGGAGACTTCATGCAATACAAAAAAATACCTCTCGCCCAGACCGCATGTTCCAGCCTGCGTCATCGTGCCCGCCTGCTGGCGATGATGGCCGGTGCCGGTCTGCTGGCCAGCGGCGTATCGACGGCACATGCCCAATCCTCCGTGACCTTTTACGGCATCGTAGATGCCGCCTTGCAGGTGGGCAAGTTTGATCGCAACGTTGCGACCACGCCGACGGTGGCCAGCGGCAACCTGCAAGCATCGCGCTTCGGATTTCGTGGAGCCGAAGACCTGGGCGGCGGTAACAGTGCCAACTTCCAGCTTGAAACCGGCTTCTCCACCGATACAGGCGCTGGCGGCGGCACGACCCTGTTCAATCGCGGCGCGTCGGTGGGCTTGTCCAGCCGGTCCTATGGCAGCATCGATGCCGGCCTCCTGTACCTGCCGATTTACTGGGTCTTCCTGAGTTCGGATGTCTCGACCTACGGACTGGCCAACCCGGCGGCCATCATGTCGCTGGAACATTCTTCCACGCTGGGCACGTCCGGGACTGGCGGCTTCTATCCCAATGCGTTGCGCTACCGTACCCCGGTGCTCTTCGGCGGACTGACCAGCGAGATCGGCTATTCCTTCGGTGCAGAAAATGTCGGCGTACAAAGCGAAGCAGGCCGCAACATTGGTGCCAATGTGCAATATGCGCGCGACCGCTACACGCTGGGCTATGGCTACAACCGCTATCGCTACTATGCCGCCGCCTCCCCTGCAGTCGCATCCTCGCAGATCACCCAGGTGGTGGCCGCTACCTACAAGATCGGCAGCAACGTCGTGGGGGCCAACTACCTGCACTCGACCCGCTCCGATGCCACCGGCTGGTTCTCCTCGGCTGTCATGCTCAATGCCAGTATTGCGGTTGGGCAAGGCGATGTCGAACTGGGGGCCGCACGCCGTCTGCAGAACGGCGATGCCCATGCCATGGCCTATGACGTGGGTTACGTGTACTTCCTCTCCAAGCGCACCCAGCTCTATACCTACGCCACGACCATCCGCAACAACAGCCGCTCCACGCAAGGGTTTGCGCTGCTGAATTCGGCCTCCGCGACGGTCTCGCCCGGCTTCAGCCCTTGGGCGATCACAGCCGGCCTGCGCACCTCGTTCTGACCGCGCTGCTGTCGACGATCTACTCATGGCCCGGGCGCACACGCCAGGCCCCGGGCGTCGTTTTTGTACACAAGGAGCAATAAAACGGGGCAATCGTCGCGATCGGGAGTAGCATGACCGCCTATTGCAGGTTTCACGCACATAAAGGTCAGCGAAGTGGACGAACAACAGTCGGAATTCAGCTGGCTCTCCGGTGGTGGCGAGATGGGGAAACTGATTCGTGCGATGGACTGGTCGTCCACCCCGCTGGGTCCCCTCGACAGCTGGCCACAAAGCCTGCGCACGGCGGTCAGCCTGTGCCTGTCTTCCACCTTCCCCATCCTGATCGCCTGGGGGCCGCACGACATCCAGATCTACAACGACGCTTATCGTCCCATCTGCGGGGCCAAGCATCCCGAGTCGATGGGCCAGGATTTCCGCATCTGCTGGGCCACCGCCTTGCCGGTGGTGGGCGATGCCTTCGACCGCGCGCATCAGGGAGAGGGTACCTACATCCGCGACCAGCGCATGTTCCTGGATCGTTACGGCTATCTGGAAGAAGCCTTCATGACCTTCTCCTTCTCGCCGATCCGGGTCGAGTCGGGCGAGGTGGGGGGCGTGTTCCACCCGATCTCCGAATCCACCGACAAGGTGCTGGGCGCGCGCCGCACCGCCGCCTTGCGCGAACTGGCGACCGCACTCGGCAAATGCCTCTCCATCGATGACCTGTGCCTGGGATTGGAACAGCGCCACGCCGCCATGGAACTGGACCTGCCTTTCACGCTCTTCTACCAGCTCGAAGGCGATGTCCTGCAGCGCCGCGGCTTGGCCGGCATCGCTGCCGACAGTGCGCTGGCCCCGGCCAGCGTACGTCTGGACGATGCGCAAGCCTGGCCTTTCGCCCAGGCTCTGGCCGAACAGCGCATGGTGCAGGTCGACGATCTGGCCGCGCGCTTCGGCCCCTTCGTGGCCGGGCCGTATGAAGAAGCCCCGGTGCAGGCCGTGATCCTGCCGGTCACCGTGGCCGGGATGGAACAGCCCTTCGGTTTCGTGGTCGCGGGCGTGAGTGCACGCCGTGCGCTGGACGCCGAGTACCAGGATTTTTATGCACTGCTGGGCGGAGCACTCAGCACGGCTGTCTCCAACGTGCTGGTCTACCTGCATGAACAGCGCAAGGCCGAGGAGCTGGCCCAGATCGACCGCGCCAAGACCGCTTTCTTCTCCAACATCTCGCACGAATTCCGCACCCCGCTCACGCTGATGGTCGGCCCGCTTGATGATGCCCTGGCCGATCAGGCCGAGCCGCTGGGAGCGGGGCAGCGCAAGCGGCTGGAAGTCACGCACCGCAATTCGCTGCGCCTGCTCAAGCTGGTCAATGCGCTGCTGGATTTCTCGCGCATCGAGGCCGGACGCGCCAAGGCCAGCTTCGTCGCCACTGATCTGGCCAGCCTCACGGAAGATCTGGCCAGCGTATTCCGCTCGACCCTGGAAAAGGCCGGACTGCACTACGAGGTCAAGACCACGCCGCTGCCCGAGCCGGTCTTCGTTGATCGCGACATGTGGGAAAAGATCGTCTTCAACCTGCTCTCCAATGCCTTCAAATTTACCTTCGAGGGCAGCATCACGGTGCTGCTGGAGCCGCTGGCGCACAGCGTGCGCCTGTCGGTCACCGACACCGGCTCCGGTATTGCGCTGGACCAGCAGGCGCGCGTCTTCGAGCGCTTCCATCGCATCGACAATGCGCACGGCCGCACCTATGAAGGCACCGGCATCGGCCTGGCCCTGATCCAGGAACTGGTCAAGCTGCATCACGGCCAGATCGGCGTGCACAGCGTGCCGGGCGCGGGCTCGACCTTCTTCGTCGAGATTCCGTTCGGCACTGCGCACCTGCAGGCCGATGACGTGATCCGGGCCGATGCGGTGGCGATCAGCCAGGACCGCCAGCCCGGCCAGGCCTTCGTCGAAGAGGCGCAAGCCTGGCTGCCTGCAGCCACCTCAGCGCTGCTCTCCACGACGGCCACCGAACCCGTCACCGCGGCGGCCCCGGGCTTGCCTCCGGCAGGCGACGCGGCGCATCCGGTTCGCATCGTCATTGCCGACGACAACCGCGACATGCGCGACTACCTGCAGCGCCTGCTCGGTGACTACGCCGACGTGCAAACCTGTCCCGACGGCGAGGCCGCCTGGGAAGCCGTGCGCGCCGCGCCACCGGACCTGGTTCTGAGCGACGTGATGATGCCGGTGCTGGATGGCTTTGGCCTGCTGGCCCGCATCAAGCGTGATGCGCGTACGCGCGAGGTGCCAGTGATCTTGCTCTCGGCACGTGCCGGTGAAGAAGCGCGCATCGAGGGCATCGCCGCCGGTGCCGATGATTACCTGGTCAAGCCCTTCGCGGCCACCGAGCTGTTGATACGCGTCAAGAGCCAGGTGGATGCGGCACGCCGCCGGCAAGCTGCGCGCGAGGCGCTGCAGGCCAGCGAGCGCTATTTCCGTTCGCTGGTCGATGCCTCCACGGCCATCATCTGGACCACCGGCCCGGATGGCCGCACCAACTATTTCAGCCGTCGCTGGCACGCCTTCACCGGCCTGCCGGCCAGCGCCATCGCCGATGGCGGCCACATCGCCTGCATCCATCCGGAGGACCGCGAGGCCGCCGTCGCCGAGTTCGTCCGCTGCCAGCAGACACGCAGCGCCTTCCACGCCGTCTATCGCCTGCGCCATGCCGATGGCGGCTATCGCTGGGTGATCGATTCGGGCACGCCCTTGCAGGCAGAGGACGACCAGCCCGGCGGTTTCGTCGGTGCCATCGTGGACGTGCATGAGGAACGCGAAGCCAAGCGCAACCTGGAGTTGCTGGCGCAGGACCTGACCACCATCAACCGCCGCCAGCGCGAATTCCTGGTGACGCTGGCGCACGAGTTGCGCAATCCGCTGGCCCCGATCCGCAACGGGCTGGAAGTGATGAAGCTGATGGGGGCCGGCAACGAGCGCCAGCACAACATCCACCAGATGATGGATCGCCAGATCCGCCATCTGGCGCACCTGATCGAAGACCTGCTCGACATCTCCCGCATCACCGAGGGCAAGATCAAGCTGAGGAAGCAGCACATGTCGGTCAAGTCGGCGCTGGCCAGTGCGGTCGAGATCAGCATGCCGCTGATCGAGAAGAATCGCCACAAGCTGGAACTGGAAGCCCCGGAAAGCGACCTCTTCCTGCAAGCCGATACCCATCGCGTGGTGCAGGTGGTCAGCAACATCCTCAACAATGCGGCGAAATACACGCCCCCGGGCGGCCTCATCCGCGTGATGGCGCGCATGGATGGCGACGATGTCCTCATCAGCATCAGTGACAATGGCGTGGGCCTCGCCGCCGAGGATATCGGCACGGTATTCGACATGTTCACCCAGATCCAGTCCGAGGTGGATCGCGCCCAGGGCGGCCTGGGCATTGGCCTGCACCTGGTCAAGCGGCTGGTGGATCTGCATGAGGGCAGCGTCTCGGTCACCAGCCCCGGCCCCGGTCTGGGAGCCACCTTCGCGGTGCGCCTGCCGCAGACCACGGCGCAGGACCGCAGCGAGGCGACCGGCGAGCTGCCCCAGGCGGAGAGCGGCAAGGGACTGGACATCCTGATCGTGGACGACAACTTCGACAATGCCGACATGCTGGCCATGCTGCTCAACTATCGCGGCCATGCTACCCATGTGGCCGGCAACGGGGCCGAGGCCTTGCGACTGGCGCAGGAGGTCAGGCCTGATGTCGGCTTCATCGACATCGGCCTGCCCGACATGTCGGGCTATGCACTGGCCACGCAGTTGCGCGGGACCGAGGCGGGCGCGCGCATGCAGCTCATCGCGCTCACCGGCCGCGGTGCCGAGTCGGATCGCCAGGAAGCGGCCGCCGCCGGCTTCGATCACCACCTGACCAAACCGGCACCGCTGGAGCGGCTGGTGGCGCTGCTGGCGGAGGCGGGGCAGGGCAGCTGACCCAGGTCCGCAACGCGCTTCATCGAACCGAGCCTGGCAAAAAAAATGCTCCTCATTGAGGAGCATTTTTTCTTGCACGGGCGTTGCAACTTTCAGGTTAACGCCGGCGCAGCGCGGTGACGAACTGATGCGCGGATGCATCGCCTGATCAAACGCCGATGCATCCTTGCATCATCACATCAACGCTTCAATGCAGGCTGCGAGCCCTTGCCCAGGATCAGGTTGGCGACGACGGCCACCACCACGTTCAGGGCCAGCGCAATGAGGCCGGTATAGAGCGTGTAGGTCTCGCCGCCGATCAGGAAGCTGTGGACCGGCTTGATGCCATCACTGAAGGCCAGCCAGCTGCCGCCGACGATGCCCACGGCCCAGCCGCACAGCAGTGCGCGGGCACCGAACCAGCCGACAAACAGACCGAACACCAGCGCCGGGAAGGTCTGCAGGATCCACACCCCGCCCAGCAATTGCAGGTCCAGCGCGAACTTGGTCGGCAGGAACAGGATGAACACCAGCGCACCGAACTTGACCACCAGCGACACCACCTTGGCCACCTTGGCTTCGCCCTCATGGCTGATGCCAGGATTGACGTAAGGCTTCCAGAAGTTGCGGGTGAACAGGTTGGAGGCCCCGATGGACATCACCGCCGCCGGCACCAGCGCACCGATGGCAATGGCGGCAAACGCGAAGCCCGCGAACCAGCCCGGGAACAGTCCGTTGAACAGCGCCGGCACCACGTCGTTGTTGGCCTGCACCTTGATGCCCGCCGCATACGCCATGTAGCCCAGCAGCGCAATCAGACCCAGCAGCACCGTATAGGCCGGCAGGAACACGGCGTTCTTGCGGATGGTATTGGCATCCTTGGCCGCGAAGATGCCGGTCAGCGTGTGCGGATACATGAAGGCCGCCAGTGCCGAACCCAGTGCCAGTGAAGCGAAGGGCAGGAACTGCGTGGGTTTCAGGGTCAGGCCGGTAGCGCCGCCCTTGATTGCGAACGCCTCGCGCGCCGAGTTGAACACGGCACCATAGCCGCCCAGCTTGGCCGGCACCACCACCACCGCCACCAGAACCACGATGTAGATCATGATGTCCTTGACGAAGGCGATCAGCGCCGGTGCCCGCAGGCCGGCCGAGTAGGTGTACAGGGCCAGGATCACGAAGGCTGCCAGCAGCGGCAGTTCACCGGTCAGGCCCAGGGCCTTGATGACCACTTCCATGCCGATCAGCTGCAGGGCGATGTAGGGCATGGTGGCGACCACGCCGGTCAGCGCAATGGCGAACTCCAGCGGACGCGACTGATAGCGTCCCCACACCACATCGGCGGCGGTCACGTGGCCGGCCTTGTGCGCCGCATGCCACAACTTTGGCATGATCACGAACACGATCGGGTAGACCAGGATGGTATAGGGCAGGGCGAAGAAGCCGTAGGCCCCGACCGCATACACCAGCGCCGGTACCGCGATGACGGTATAGGCGGTATAGAAATCGCCACCGACCAGGAACCAGGTGATCCAGGTGCCGAAGTTGCGGCCACCCAGGCCCCACTCATCGAGGTGGGCACCCTTGTTGCTGGGGCCGGCCATCCATTTGGAGGCCAGGAAGCCCATCACGGTGACCAGCACGAAGAAGAACAGGAAGACCCAGAGCGCGGTCCAGTGGATGTTGGACGTCTCCATCATTCGACTCCCTTCTTCAGGCCATCACGATAGACCAGCCAGATGATGAGCGAGGTCAGCGGTACCCAGGCGAACTGGTACCAGTAGAAGAAGGGGAAGCCGAACAGGCTCGGCAATTCGGCGTTGTAGAAGGGGACCCAGAGCAGGCCGATGAAAGGCAGCAGAAGTAATAGCCGCATGATTGATGCTCCTCGAACTTTTGGCGGAAGAATTTTTATGTCGGCGCTGGCCCGGCCTTGCGGGCCGGGTGCGCCTTGAAAGTTGCACGCGAATTATAGGGAGAATCGGCAAATCGCGTCCGTCGCCCCCTGGCAGGAGCGGTCCTCGCGGCTGCAGGCTCGGCCGAATTCGCGTAGTCTGCCGTTTGTGTTCCTCCCGCGAATCCTTGCCATGAGCCCGAGTCTGTCCGTTCCGCGTGATGCCGCTTTCCCTGGTGCAACTGACGTGAGCAGCAGTGCCGATACCGACCTGCTGCCCGCATTGGCGCAGCTGTTGCAGCGTCATCGTCAGGTGCTGGTCCTGACCGGGGCCGGCATCAGTACCGCTTCCGGCATTCCCGATTACCGCGACGACAGCGGCGTGCGGCGTGGCCGCCTGCCCATCCAGGGCACCGAGTTCCGCCAGTCGGAAGCGGCCCGCAAACGCTACTGGGCGCGCAGCATGCTGGGCTGGCCACGGCTGTCGCAGGCCATTCCCAATGCGGCGCACCGCGCGCTGGCGCAATTGCAGCAGGCCGGCCATCTCGGCGGCATCCTGACCCAGAACGTCGATGGCCTGCACCAGCAGGCGGGCAGCCGCGACGTTATCGAACTGCATGGCAGCATCCATGCGGTGCGCTGCCTGGCTTGCGACACCGTCTATCCACGTGCCGAGATCCAGCAGGAGCTGGCACGCTGCAATCCCTCCTTCGTCAACCTGCAGGCCGAGGCCTTGCCCGATGGCGATGCCCGCCTGGAACCGGAGGCCGATGCCGCCTTCCATGTGCCGGCCTGCGTGGCCTGTGGCGGCATGTTGCAACCGGACGTGGTGTTCTTCGGCGATGGCGTGCCGCCCGCGCGCACGGCACAGGCCGAAGCGGCGGCCCAGGCCTGTGATGCCATGCTGGTGATCGGCTCTTCGCTGATGGTGTTGTCGGGCTTTCGCTTCCCGCGCACGGTGGCCGCGGCCGGCAAGCCGGTGGTGGCGATCAACCGCGGCGTGACCCGTGCCGATGACTTGCTGGCCTTCAAGCTGCGCGAGGATGCCGAGTCGGTGCTGCCGCGCCTGGCCACCCTGCTGGGTGCGGACGGGTCCTGAGCTACTCCTGCGCTTGCCTCGGCGAGCAACGATCAACTATCGACATGCGGATTGCTTCGTTCAGTTCCGCGCCGCGCATCCCTACACTGGCGGGCGAACCTTCTTCTCCCGGAAAGCGAACCTGCCATGTTGAAGTCCCTGCGGCCCCTGCTGCGCTTGTCGCACATCGTCCTCCTTGCTACCGCCCTGGTCGGCAGCGCACAAGCGGCACCGCCCGTGCGGGAACTCAAGCTCGGCTTCGTGCCCGGTCCTTACATCGATGAATTCAAGCTGGGCGTGCAGCCCCAGCTGGAGCAGAAGGGCTACAAGATCCGCTACTACGAATTCTCCACAGGACTGGAAGCCAACAGCGCCGTCTTCAAGGGCGATATCGATGCCAACGTGATGCAGCACTCGGTGTTCCTGGCCTCCTACAACGAACGCAACAAGACCGACCTGGTCGGCATCGTGCAGGTACCCACGCCGCCGATGGGACTGTATTCGCGCAAGCACAAGAGCCTGGACAATCTCAAGAAGGGTTTTACGGTGGCCGTGCCCAATGACCCGGTCAACCTGCAGCGCGCGCTGTGGATCCTGCAGCGCCTGGGCTGGATCCGCATCCGCGAGAACAAGCCAGTGGATGTGACCGAACTGGATGTCGTGGAAAACAAGGTGGGCCTGAAACTGGTCCTGCTGGAAAACGCCCAGGGACCGCGCGCGCTGGATGATGCGGATTTCGCGGCGATCCAGGGCAACTTCGCCATCTTCGCCAAGTTGAAGCTCTCCGAAGCCTTCATCCTGGAAGACATGAAGCCGCCCTACATCAATGTGGTGGCCGTCAAGAAGACCAAACAGCAGGAGACCTATGCACAGGACATCGTGCAGGCCTATCGTTCCGAATTCTTCCAGAAGGCCATCCGTTCGGAGCCCTTCTATGATGGCTTCACCTTGCCCGATTATTTCAGCGCCACCAGCACGCTCAAACTCGGCAAGAACTGAACGAGGCACCCTAGCCGGACCGCGCTGCAGTGAGCAGCGCGGTCCGGCTTTTTCGTTCTTTCCTTCACATCGCCGGGCTCATGCTGCCCGCACTGCCTGCTCCCCGCCAGCCGACGCCAGCGGACGCGGCAGTCCGAGGTGCTCGCGCAAGGTACTACCTTCATAGTCATATCGGAATAAACCCCGGCGCTGCAGCAGCGGTACCACGCCATCGACGAAGTCCTGCAAGCCGCCGGGCAAGGCATCGGGCATCAGGTTGAAGCCATCGGCGGCTCCCGCCTTGAACCAGCGTTCGATGTCATCGGCAATCTGCTCGGGCGTCCCGACCAGCACGCGATGTCCGCCGCCACCGCACAGCGCACGGATCACGTCGCGCACGGTATGCGTGCGTCCGCGCACCAGCGACAGCGTGGCCTGGAAGAAGGTGTGGTTGCCGTTGCCGCCATTGGGCAGGGCGAGCTTGTCCGGCAGGGGACCATCCAGGTCCAGGCTGGCCACCGGCACCCCCAGGATGCCGGCCAGGCGCTTGAGGCTGTAGCTCCAGGGAATCATGTCGATCAGTTCGTCACGCCGTTGCAGCGCCTGCGCCTCGGTGGCACCGATGATGGTGGCCAATCCCGGCAGGATCTTCACCGCCTGCGGCCGACGTCCCAACGCGGCGGCGCGGGCGTGGATGGCCAGGCGGTAGGCGCGTGCTTCCTCGATGGTGTGGGCGGCCGAGAACACGGCCTCGGCATGGCGTGCGGCCAGTTCCCGGCCATCGCCGGAGCCGCCGGCCTGCACCAGCACCGGCTGGCCTTGCGGTGTGCGCGGCAGGTTCAGTGGCCCCTGCACCTGGAAGTGGGCGCCGCGATGGGCAATCGGATGCACTCGCGTATCGTCGATGAAGCGGCCGCTGGCAGCATCGCCGACGACGGCATCTTCTTCCCAGCTGTTCCACAAGGCCTTGACCACCTGCGTGAATTCGTCGGCGCGGGCATAGCGCGCTGCATGGTCGGGGACTTGCTCCAGCCCGAAATTGCGCGCCGAGGGCAGGTCAGCCGTGGTGACGATGTTCCAGCCGGCACGGCCGCCACTGATGTGATCCAGCGAGGCGAAGCGGCGCGCGATGTTGTAGGGCTCGTTGTAGCTGGTGGAGGCCGTGCCGATCACACCGATGTGCGTGGTGGCGGCAGCGATGGCGGCCAGCAGCGCGGTCGGCTCCAGCGCCGTGATCGGGCGGAAATCGATCTGCTCGATGATGGCCGCATTGTCGGCGAGAAAGACTGCATCGAACTTGGCCGCCTCGGCGATGCGCGCCACCTCGACGTAATGCGAGGCCTTCACGAAGGCATGCGGATCAGCCCCTGGCAGACGCCAGGCGGACGGGATGAAACCGGAATGCAGGATGTTGACGTTCAGGTGCAGTTGCTGCGGCGGCTTGGGCGGCTGGGACATGCGGATTCCTCGGAGAAGACAAAGCGGGTCGTCGATTGTGGAACGCGCTCGCCGTGACGGCCACGAATGCTTTCGCATGAACTTATGCGGACAAGGCCGCTACAATGCGGCTGGACCGAACCGAGACAAGTTGAGGATGTTGCCGATGGCTGTTGTGCATGCTGCGATGATGATGGTGCTGGGCCTGCTGGCAGTGGGCCTGACAGTGTGGGGCGGGTTTGCGCTGTGGTTCCAGCTGCCGTGCGCCGCCTGGCTGCGCATCGCCGCCATCGTGCTGTGGAGCTTGCCGCCTGCCGCGACGCTGGCGCTGGTGGCCGCAGTGCCGGGCCTGCCCGGCCTGCCTCACTCCTGGCGCTGGGGACCGGTGGCCCTGGTGCTGGCCGGTATCGCCATGGCCGGCTGGTGGAGCAGCATCCGCCCCAGCCACGCGCGCGACTGGGCCGATGATGTGGCGCGCATGCTGGTGTCGCAGGTGCAAGGCGATACCGTCACGCTGGACAACGTGCGCAACTTCGTCTGGCGCAGCGAGACCGATGTCGACGTCCGTTGGGAATCGCGCCAATATGATCTCGCGCAATTGGTCTCGGCCGACTTGCTGCTGTCCTACTGGATGGGGCCGGCGATTGCGCACACGCTGGTGTCCTTCGGTTTTGCCGATGGACGGCGTCTGGTGTTCTCGCTGGAGATCCGGCGAGAACGCGATGAAGCCTTCTCGGCCCTGGGCGGCTTCTTCCGCAAGTTCGAGACCGTCATCGTTGCCGCCGACGAAGCCGACATCATCCGTACCCGTACCAACGCGCGCGGGGAGGATGTGTATCTGTATCGTCTGCAATTGCGCCCGGATCAATTGCGCCGCGTCTTCCTCGGCTACCTCGAACGCGCGGCGCAATTGCGGGAGCGTCCGCGTTTCTACAACACCCTCACCAGCAACTGCACCACCATCGTCTTCGAACTGGCGCGCCGTCTCTCGCCCTCGCTGCCGCTGGACTATCGCCTGCTGCTCTCCGGCTACTTCGCCGATTACGTGTTTGACCATGGCGTGCTGACCCCGGGATACCGCTTCGCGCAATTGCGCGAGGCCGGGCGCATCACCGAGCGCGCCCTGCAAAGCGGCCCGGAGCAGGACTACAGCAAGCGCATCCGGCAGGGTGTACCGGGCGTGTCCATGGCCGAGCTGCGCTGAGTCACAGGGCCTGTTCATACTCAATCGCGCAGATGAAGCGTGAACAGGCCCTAATCCGTTTACCGGATATCCAAACACAAAATCATTCGTATTCCCTCGCCGCGAAGCTGATTACGATTTCCTTCTTTGCACGATCCGGCGGCCTGCCGGGTGCGTCCTCGCTACCACCGAGAAGGAATCGCCATGTCCGAAGCGGTCAATCATTTTCCCCTGCCGGCGGCGGGGGCTGACTCCGCCTCTGCTGCGCCCGAGACAACGCCGCGCAGCCCGCGCGTGCTCACTGCACGCAGTCTCTTCTTCATTTCATGGACCGCACCGCTGGTACTGCTGCTGGCCTGGGAAGCGCTGGCCCGTGCCGGCGTGCTCTCGCCGCAGGTGCTGCCCGCGCCCAGCAAGGTGCTGCAGACTGCACTGAACCTGATTGCCCAGGGCCGCCTGCTGTCCGATCTCGGGGCCAGCCTGTTGCGGGCCGCTGCCGGGTTTGCCATCGGCGGCAGCATCGGCTTCGTGCTCGGTACGCTGGTGGGCTTCTCGCGCCTGGCCGAGGCGCTGGTGGACCGCAGCGTGCAGATGGTGCGCGCCGTCCCTTTCCTGGCGGCGCTGCCGCTGGTGATCGTGTGGTTTGGCGTGGGCGAGGGCGGCAAGGTGTTCCTGGTCTCGCTGGGCGTGCTGTTCCCCATCTACATCAATACCGTGCTGGGCATCCGCCAGGTCGATCCCAAGCTGCTGGAGCTGGGCCGCGTGACGGGACTGTCCAACTGGACCCTGATCCGCCGCATCGTCCTGCCCGGCGCGCTGCCGTCGATCCTGGCCGGGGTGCGCTATGCACTGGCCGTGGCGTGGCTGGCCCTGGTGATTGCCGAGACCATCGCCGCCAATACCGGCATCGGCTCGCTGGCCATGGATGCGCGTGAATTCCTGCAGACCGACGTGATCGTGCTGACCATCGTCATCTATGCCGGCATCGGCGTGGTATCGGATGGCATCGCCCGCCTGCTGGAGCGTCGCCTGTTGGCCTGGCATCCCAACTACGCCGCCAAGGGGAAATGATGAGCGAGACCTTGCATGACCGGCATACCGCGCACCCCGCCACGGCCGATGAACTGGCGGTGAGCGTGGCCGGCCTGAAGCGCCGCTACGGACAACGCACCGTGATCCAGGGCCTGAACCTGCGCATTGCGCGTGGTGAATTCGTGGCCCTGCTGGGCGAGAGCGGTTGCGGCAAGACCACCTTGCTGCGCGCGTTGGCCGGACTGGATCCCATCGATGGCGGCCGCATCGACGGACCGGCGCAGCCCGCCGTGGTATTCCAGGAACCGCGCCTGATCCCGTGGGATCCGCTGTGGCGCAATGTCTCGCTGGGCCTCGATGATCGCCGGGGCAAGCCGCTGGCACAAGCCGCGCTGGAAGAGGTGGGCCTCGGTGACCGGCTCGACGACTGGCCGCGCAATCTCTCCGGTGGCCAGGCCCAGCGCGTGGCGCTGGCACGCGCCCTGGTGCGCGAGCCGCGCCTGTTGCTGCTGGATGAACCCTTCGCCGCGCTGGATGCGCTCACCCGTATCCGCATGCATGCCCTGGTGCGCCAGCTGCTGGCGCGCCATCGCCCCGGGGTGCTGCTGGTGACGCACGATGTGGATGAAGCCATCGTCCTGGCCGATCGCATCTTGGTCATGCGCGAAGGGGCCATTGCCAATGATGTCCGCGTCGCCCCCGAAGCGGCCCATGACCGCAGCCATCCTGCTGCCCAGGCCCTGCGTGCGCAATTGCTGGCCGAGCTGGGCGTGGTGGCAGCCCAGGCCGCATAACGGCAGCATTAAGTTTTCCTGAATGCTGTTTTTCTTCTCATTAAATCCTGCTTAATGCTCATGTCCCACGATTCCAAGCCTGCCAATCTCCATCGTCGTCAACTGTTGCAAGCTGCGCTGGGTGGCGCGGCCCTCGGGGCCAGCGGCTTGCCGCTGCTGGCGCGCGCCGCCGGCAAGTCGCGCAATACCGATACGGTACGTCTGGCCTGGGGCAAGGGTGGTCTGCCCGGCATCGCCCGCACGCGCGGCGAGTTCGAAAAGACGCTGGCCCGTGATGGCATCAAGGTACAGTGGATCGGCCCTTTCCCCAACCATGCGCCCTCATTGCAGGCGGTGACCGGTGGCAGCGCCGACTTCGGTTTCGGTGGCAGCACCACCCCCGCGCTGGCGGCGATGATCGCCGGCTCGCCGCTGGTATTCACGCAGTTCGCGGTGGTGGAGCCGCGCAGCACGGCCATCATCGCCAAGGATGGGTCGGGCATCAACAAGGTCAGTGACCTGGTGGGCAAGACGGTGGCAGTCAATCGCTCCGGGCTCGGTGAGTTCCTGCTGGTGGCCGCACTGGAAAAGCACGGCATCGCGCGCGACAAGGTCAATTTCGTCTACCTCAATCCGCCGGATGCGGGCCCCGCTTTTTCGCAAGGCAAGGTCGATGCGTGGTCCATGTGGAGCCCGGGCGTGGACATCGCGCGGGTGGAGTACAAGGCGCATGACGTGTTCTTTGAAGGACGCGATCTCGATTTCCTGATCGACTTCAACTCCTACGTCACGCACCGCAAGTTCGCCGAAGAAAACGCCGACATCGTGCGCGCCGTCAACGCCGCCTATCGCGCCGAGGGCGAGTGGATCAGCAAGAATCCGCGCGAGGCCGAAACCCTGGTGCAGAAGGATGCCGGCTATTCCGATGCGGTGCGCGATTCGCTCATCAAGCTGGCGCGCCGCTGGGAATTCCACGGCACCGACGACGCCAAGTTCATCGCCACCTTCCAGGGCGCGGCCGACTGGCTGGCCGCGCGCAAGATCCTGCCGCAAAAGGTGCAGGTGAGCGATTACATCGTGAAGGTGTGAGTGTGCGGATGGCATTCATTTCACGAGGACTCACGACATGAAGCGTCGCCACTTTCTCACTGGTCTTTCCGCCCTCGGCATGGCCGCGTTGGGCAGCCGTGCCGCAATGGCAGCCCCTTCCGGCACGCGCCTGATCGTGGCCGACCAGAACGAATTCCTGCGCCAGCTGCTGGAGGCCAGCGGCGAGCGCAAGTCGCTCGATGCCGCGCTGGAGTTGCCCAATTTTGCGGGTGGCCCGGCCATCTTCGAGGCCATCCGTGCTGGCGCGCTGGATGTCGCTTATGTGGGTGATACGCCGCCCATCCAGGCGCGCGCAGCGGGCGTGAAGCTGCCCATCATCGCCACCTTCACCCGCGAGCTCTCGCAATACCGGCTGGTGCAGCGCGCCGGTGCGGGTGTAGAGAAACTGTCCGACCTGCGCGGCAAGCGGCTCAGCTATGTGGAGGGCTCGGGACGCCAGGTGTTCCTGATCGATGCCTTGAAGCGCGGCGGTCTCACGCTGGCCGATGTGCAACTGGTCAACCTGCGTGTGGCCGATCTCAACGATGCACTGCGCGCCAAGGCGGTCGACGTAGCCGTCCTGCTGGAGCCGCATGTGACGCGTCTGGCCAAGCAGATCGGTGCCACCACCGTCCCCGATCCGGAAGAACGAAAGCTGCTGCCCTCGACGTCCTATCTCTACGCCCGTCCCGAGGTGCTGGCCGATGCTCGGAAGTCGCAGGCCATCGCCGCCTTCATTGCCGCCTTCGTGCGTGCCGGCACGTGGAGCAATGTCCATGAGGAAGAGTGGGGGCGTTTTTATTTCACCCAGTTCCAGCGCATCGATGCGGCCGGCACCGCTGCCATCCTTGCGGGACAGTCGCCGCTGAAATTCCAGACCGCCGCCGAGGCCATCCCGCATCACCAGAAACTCATCGACATCCTCTACGAAGCCAAGGCCGTACCGCAGCGTTTCGACGCCGCCGGCTCCTTCGTCTCCACCTACGACAAGCTGATCGTCGCCAACCGCTGAGGCCCTCATGAGTGCACACGCCCGCCTGGATCCGCCCGCTGATGACTTGCCGCTGGCTGCACCGGCGGCGGCGTCCTCCTCCGTCGCACCTTCGCCATCGCTGATGCCGGCGCGCTTGCCGCCGCGTGCGCTGCTGTTGGGTCCGGCACTGTTGCTGGCGATCTGGGAAGCGGCCTCGCGACTGGGCTGGCTGTCGCCGGAAACCCTGACCGCGCCCTCGCAGGCGCTGCTGACCGGCCTGCAGATGCTGCGTGATGGCAGCCTGCTGCCGCACCTGCTGGCCTCGGCCGCGCGCGCCTACAGTGGCCTCTTCATCGGGCTGGCCACCGGCGTGGTGCTGGCGCTGTTGTCCGGTCTCACGCGCAGCGGCGAAGCGCTGATCGACGGGCTGGTACAGGTCAAACGCGCCATTCCCACGCTGGCCCTGATCCCGCTGGCGATCCTGTGGCTGGGCATCGGCGAGGCCATGAAAATTTTCCTGATCGCCACCGCCGTCTTTGTCCCCATCTACATCAACACCCACGCCGCCCTGCGCGGCATCGACATCGGCCACGTGGAGCTGGCGCGCACGCTGCATCTCTCACGCGCCACCTTCCTGCGCAAGGTCGCGCTGCCGGGGGCCTTGCCGGGCTTCTTCACCGGGCTACGGCTGGCAGTCTCGCTGTGCTGGACGGCGCTGGTGGTGCTTGAACTGATCAACACCCAGACCGGCATCGGCTACCTGATGAACCGGGCACGCGACTGGGGCCAGACCGATGTGATCGTGGTCGGCATCCTGATCTATGCCGTGTTGGGCCTGCTGTCGGACCTGGTGGTGCGCGCCATCGAGGCGCGCGTACTGCGCTACCGGAGGACCGCATGAGTCCGCAGGTACTGAGCACCCCGGGCGCCATCCAGGCGCGTCACCTGAGCCGCCGCTTCGGCAGCAAGACCGTACTGGACCAGCTCGACCTGGACGTTGCGCCGGGCCAGTTCGTGGCCCTGCTGGGCGAATCCGGTTCCGGCAAGACCACCTTGCTGCGTGCGCTGGCCGGGCTGGACCAGGACGCCGCAGCCGCCGGAAAACTGGCGCTCACCGGCAACGTGAGCGTGCTGTTCCAGGATGCGCGGCTCCTGCCCTGGCTCAGCGTACTGGAGAACCTGACACTCGGCCTGGAAGCCGCTGCCGCCAGACCGGCGGCACTGCAGTTGCTGCAGGAAGTGGGCCTGGCTGAACAGTCGCAAGCCTGGCCTGCGACGCTCTCGGGCGGACAGAAGCAACGCGCGGCACTGGCTCGTTCGCTGTTGCGCACCCCCCATATCCTGCTGGCCGACGAACCCTTCGGTGCGCTTGATGCGCTGACCCGCCTGCGCATGCAGGGCTTGCTGCGTCGCATGGTGGAACGCACCCGCCCGACCGTGATTCTGGTCACCCACGATGTGGATGAAGCGCTGCTGCTGGCCGACCGCATCCTGGTGCTGGAACAGGGCCGCATCGCTCAGGACCACGCGGTGACCCTGTCCCATCCCCGGCGTGCCGACGATCCCGGTTTCGCCGCCCTGCGCCAGGTGCTGCTACAGCGCCTGGGTGTCGAGTCCCTCGCCTGAAGATCATTACAAGGAGCCGCCATGTCGCGCCCACGCCAATTGCACCTGAACCTCTTCCTCATGAGCCGCGGTCACCATGAGGGCGCGTGGCGCCATCCTGGTGCCAATCCCAAGGCGCTGACCGATCTCGAACTCTATGCCGATGCAGCGCGCCTGGCCGAAGCCGCCAAGTTCGATGCGGTGTTCCTGGCCGATACCCTGGTCGGCCCGGAGGGCGGCCAACAAGCTACCTCCGGCCTGCTCGACCCCTTGCTGCTGCTGACGGCGCTGGCCTTGCGCACCGAGCGCATCGGTCTCATCGGTACGGCCTCCACCACCTACAACCACGCCTACACGCTGGCGCGCCAGTTTGCCTCGCTGGACCATATTTCGCGCGGCCGTGCCGGCTGGAACATCGTCACCTCGTGGGCCCCGCGCGCGGGCCAGAACTATGGCCTGCCCGAAAACGTGGACCATGGCAGCCGCTATGAAATCGCCGAAGAATTCGTGGCCGCCGTCGATGCGCTGTGGCGCAGCTTCCCGGCGGCGGCCGTGCTGGATGACCGCACCGGTGGCCGCTTCATTGATCACGCGGCAGTGCAGCCGGTGCACTTCGAGGGCAAGCATGTGCGCACACGGGGTCCGCTCAATGTGCCGGGCAGTCCGCAAGGGCGGCCGGTCTACGTGCAGGCGGGCCAGTCCGAAGCGGGCCGTGCGTTTGCGGCGCGCTGGGCCGAAGCCATCTTTACCGCGCACGGCCATCGCGCCTCGGCGCAGGCGTTCTACCAGGACATCAAAAGCCAGGCAGCACGCCTGGGACGCGCCGCCCAGGACATCGTGATCCTGCCCGGCATCAGCGCCGCCATCGGCAGTACCGAAGCCGAGGCACAGCAGGTCTGGGAAGAGCTGGATGCGCTCACCAGCATCGAGACCGGTCTCGCGCGCCTGTCGGCGCGCTTTGGCGGACATGATTTTTCCGGCCTGCCGCTGGACCGCAAGCTGACCGCCGATGACTTCCCCGATCCCGGCCTGGTGCAGGCCTCGCGCAGCCGCGCCGTCGGTTATGTCGAGACCACGCTGCGCGAAGGGCTGACCCTGCGCCAGTTGCTCAAGCGCCTGGCTGGTGCCCGTGGCCACCTGGCCGTCGCCGGTACGCCGGAACAGGTAGCGGATCTGATCGAGGACTGGTTCAACGCGGGCGCGGCCGATGGCTTCAACGTCATGCCGCCCATCATCGGCCAGCAATTCGAATTGTTCACCCGCGAAGTGGTGCCGCTGCTGCGCAAGCGCGGACTGTTCCGCGAAGACTACGAGACCCATACCTTGCGTGGCCACTTCGGCCTGCAGGAGGTGGCGGCCCAGCCCGGCTGGCAGGCCGCCGCGAACAAGGTTGCGGCCTGATGCCCGCAGTATCCGATCCCGAATTCCCTACTGAAGAGAGTCCAACATGAGCGTCAATTTCATCGGCATGGTTACCACCCACAAGAACTCCGAGATCCATCCCTCGGTCGGGCCGGCCATCGATACCGACTACCTGCTGCGCTTTGCGCGGGCCCACGAAGAGGCGGGCTTTGACCGGGTGCTGGTGCCGTATCACTCCAACGGCCCGGATGCCATCCTCACCATCGCGCAAGTGGCTGCTGCTACCCAGCGCATCCAGCTGATGCTGGCGCATCGTCCGGGTTTCGTCGCACCCACGCTGGCGGCCCGCCAGCTGGCGACGCTGGACCATTTCAGCGGCGGACGGCTGGGCGTGCACATCATCTCGGGCGGCTCCGACATCGAACAGCGCCGTGATGGCGACTACCTCGATCACGACCAGCGCTATGCCCGTACCGATGAATACCTGCAGATCCTGCGCCAGGTGTGGACCGCCGACAAGCCCTTCGACCACCAGGGTGCGCACTATCGTTTCGAGCAGGCATTCTCTGAAGTCAAGCCGCTGCAGCAGCCGCATATCCCGATCTTCTTCGGCGGGGCTTCCGAGGCCGCCATTCCGGTGGCTGGCCGCCATGCTGATGTCTATGCACTGTGGGGCGAATCGCTGGAGCAGGTGCGTGACCTGACCGGACGCGTGCGCGCAGAAGCAGCACGGCATGGACGCGAGATCAGTTTCTCGGTGTCCTTCCGCCCCATCCTGGCGGCTACCGAAGAGCAGGCCTGGGCACGTGCCGAACGCATCCTCGATGAGACGCGCCGCCTGCGCTCGGGCAATGGCACGCGCCATCCGGCCTACACCGGACCGCAGGAGAGCGAAGGTGCACGCCGTCTGCTGGCTGCCGCAGAGAAGGGCGACCGTGTCGACAAGCGCCTGTGGACGGCCATTGCCAGGGAGACCGGTGCGCGCTACAACTCCACGGCGCTGGTCGGTACGCCCGAGCAGGTGGCCGAGGCCCTGCTGGATTACTACGATCTGGGCGTGACCACTTTCCTCATCCGTGGCTTCGACCCGCTGGAAGATGCCATCGACTATGGCCGTGAACTGATCCCGCGGACGCGTGAGCTGGTGGCGCAGCGCCTGCAGCAACGGGCAGCGCAAAAGCAGGCCGCCTGATTTATCCACTGCCTGAAACGAAAATGGCTCCGTATGCGGAGCCATTTTTTTTGAGGAAAGATCAGATCACGCCGATTGCAAGGCCTGTTCCAGGTCGGCCAGCAGATCGTCGATATGCTCGATGCCGATGGACAGGCGCACGGTATCTTCCGTCACGCCCGCCTTCTCCAGTTCGGCGGGAGACAACTGGCGATGCGTAGTGGAAGCAGGATGCGTGGCCAGTGACTTTGCATCACCGATGTTGACCAGCCGCGTGAACAGTTGCAGCGCATCCTGGAAGCGCGCGCCGCCGTCGCGGCCATTGGCCACGCCGAAGGTCAGCACGCCCGAGGCACGGCCCTTGAAATACTTCTGCGCCAGCGCATGGTCGGGATGATCTTCCAGCCCCGCATAGTTGACCCAGCGCACCTTCGGGTGGCGCTTCAGGTATTGCGCCACGGCCAGCGCATTGGAGGTGATGCGGTCCAGCCGCAGGGACAAGGTTTCGATGCCCTGCAGGATCTGGAAGGCATTGAAGGGGGAGAGCGCGGCGCCGGTATTGCGCAACGGGACCACGCGCGCACGGCCGATGTAGGCAGCCTCGCCCAGCGCCTCGGTATAGACCACGCCGTGATAGCTGACGTCGGGTTCATTGAGGCGCTTGAAGCGTTCCTTGTGCTTGGCCCAGAGGAACTTGCCCGAATCGACGATGGCCCCGCCCAGCGTAGTGCCATGGCCGCCGAGATACTTTGTCAATGAATGCACCACGATGTCGGCCCCATGCTCGAAGGGACGCAGCAGATAGGGCGTGGCCACAGTGTTGTCCACGATCAGCGGGACGCCATGGCGATGTGCGATCTCGGCCACGGCGGCGATGTCGGTGACGTTGCCCAGCGGGTTGCCGATGGATTCGATGAAGATGGCCTTGGTGCGCTCATCGATCAGCGGGGCAAAGGACTCCGGCTGGCGCGGATCGGCGAAGCGCGTCTGGATGCCGAACTGCGGCAGCGTGTGGGCGAAGAGGTTGTAGGTGCCGCCATACAGGGTGGAGGCTGAGACGATGTTGTCGCCCGCTTCAGCAATGGTCTGGATCGCGTAAGTCACGGCGGCCTGCCCGGAGGCCAGGGCCAGTGCGGCAATGCCGCCTTCGAGTGCGGCCAGGCGTTTTTCCAGCACGTCCTGGGTCGGGTTCATGATGCGCGAATAGATGTTGCCCTGGACCTTCAGGTCGAACAGGTCGGCACCGTGCTGGGTATCGTCGAAGGCGAAGGCCACGGTCTGGTAGATCGGCACGGCCACGGCGCGCGTGGTCGGATCAGGATCGTAGCCGCCGTGGACGGAGATGGTTTCGAATTTCCATTGCGGGTTGTCTGGCATGGTGTCTCTCTTCTTCTCGTGAATGGGATGCGGGAACACTGTCGCACCCCAGACGCTAGCGCGAGCGGGCAGGGGGCGCAAAGAAATGATTTCTCATAAGCATATGCGCCCATGCCGGTGAGGTCGCATCGATGTCAGGCCAATCTCCATCCGTGTTCGAACTGCACAGCAATACTGCATCAGTCACGATGGATAGCATGCAGGGCAAGCTTCCCTGCGGGCGCTCCGGCCCCAACCGGTTATGCACCGGCCGCGCGCCTCACTGCACCTTGACGATCACATAGGCGGTCGCAAACACCCTGCCTGCTGCCACGGCTTGTCCTGGCAGCCGTTGCAGCGTAGCGGTCAGCCGCTTTTCCACCGTGAACTGATACGCGGGCGCAGCAGGTGCCGACGGCAGGCAGCGTGACGCATTACTGGTGTCGAGCCGATACCAGCCGGCATTGCGTCCCGCAGGCAGCGGTGAGGACATCCCTTGACCGGCCAGCGGCGAGCTGAGGAATTGCATCGGCTGCTGGCTGTCGCTGTCGCTCAGGCTGATGCCCACACCCTTGGCCAGAGAAGGATCCAGGCCGTAGTAGTCCGAGAGCAGATACCGCACGCCCTGGTCCTGATTCACATATCCCAGCTGTCGCGCGGCGGCCAGTGCGCCCGGTGAGACCTGGATCCCAAAGGCGGTCTGGTTGTCGTCGGTCCCGGCTGTGGCCGGCGGTCGGGTATTGACGCCCTCGTCACAGCGAAAGGCCAGCGTGAATTCCACCTGCCGTGTCTCGCCTTGTCTGAGTTCCTCTTCCGAGATCGTCGGAAAAACCACTTCCGGCGTCACGTTCTGCACCACGCACGAGGGCAGCACGCTCAGGGTGGCCGCCTGGCGCATGCCGAAGGCGATGCCGTTGGCGGCACCGAAGAAGAGGAAGCGCGTCGCGTGGTCTTCACCATCATCATCCATGTCGCCGCTGGCGCGGTTGTAACCCGGGCCCCGCAGCATCAGGTAGCCATTGGGCTGCAGACAGCGGTAAGGAACCGCCGCCTGAAAACGGTTGTCCGGGCGGTCGCCGCACCAGTTGCTGGTGCCGGTGCCGGGACTGAGATCGGAGACACGGGCGATCTCGGCCTTGACCGGACTGAGATGCCTGGCGCGGATCAGGATCTTCTTGCTGGCTTCATCGACGTCGTAGTTCTCAAGACGGGCCGATTGGTAATAGCGCGAAAACACCTTCCCTGAGCGCAGATGCGTGAGCCGGATCGCCACACCGGGAAACCAGGTGCGGTAGAAACCCGGCAAGCCATCCTGCGTGCCGATCTCGGCAAATCCGCCCACGCGGTCATCGCCATTGGTGGAAAACACTTCGGAGATCTGTCCGGCATCGGCCAGGTCACAGGTCCACAGCAGCGTATCGCCGCTGATGCCGGAGGCCTCGGCGGCCGTCGCCACAGCACTGCCCAGCAGTGTGCCGGCCGGCTGCAGGACGGTACTGGCGAGATTGATGCGGCCGAACCAGAACTGGGCCGAGCCGCCATCGCTCAAGGGCGTAAAGGGATAGGCGATGCGATTGTTGCGCTTGCAGATGGCCTCTGCCGGCACCGACAGCAGGCATAGCGCCAGCAAGGCAAGCAGCAGGTGCAAAGGGCAGGGCAGGACCCAGTGGGAAGGTACGCCGGGCCTGGCGTGATCGGGCGGGCGAGCAGACAAGGGAAAACTCCGGCAAGGATGGGAAGCCCTGCATGTTCGCGCAAGCGCACCTGTGCGCGACATGGGCCAGCTCTGCAATGTGCATGGGCCAAATCCCATTGTGCGGCGATGCCCGCGTTTGGGATTTTGCCCATTGCTGAATCAGCGATTGCCAACGGCTGCTTGGGGGAGCGCCGATTCTGCTGCGCCACCTGCCTGCCTATGATTCGTCTGGTGCCGGACACATCGGTTGGTGTCGGCATTCTTCGTGGATCGACCGAATTCTCCTTGGGGGTAAAAATGAAAAAGCATCTCGCAATTCTGTTGCTGGTCTCGCCGTCGGTGGTGCTGGCGGCAGGCAGTACCATCAATTTCCGTGGCCAGGTCAACAGCCAGACCTGCCAGGTGATGGTCGACGGTGCGGCCAATCCAGTGGTGCTGCTGCCCACGGTGGCCACCGGCGACCTCGCGGCGACAGGCGCTTCAGCGGGCGAGACGCCCTTCGTGGTCAGTGTCAGTGGTTGTACGGCATCGGCCACCGATAAACTGAAGGTCAAGACGCAATTCCTGGCCAGCGCCGCCACCAGCGGCAACAACATTCCCAACCTGGGCAGCGCCAAGAACGTGGCGCTGCAATTGCGCAAGAGCGTCGGCGGCGATCCGATCAGCCTGGTGGGCGGCAGCGGCGTGTCGGTCGAGGGGCTGGAGATCGCCGCCGGCAGTACCAGCGCTTCTCATACCTTTGCCGTACGCTACGTCGCCGAAGGCGGCGCGGCCGAAGCCGGCTCCGTGATTGGCTCGGTGCAGTACGCCCTCGACTACTTCTGATGCGCCTGTCCGGGCGCGGACTTCCGTTTCCCCGTTGGTCTCACCCCTGTCGCTGCCGGGATATTTCCCGGCGGCGCATCCCCGTTTTTGCCATGAACAGAACAAGCTTGCGCGCAGGTCTCCTCATGTTGCTGGTCTTCCTGCTGAGTGCGCACGCCAGCGCCAGCGTGACCATGCTCGGTACGCGCGTCATTTATCCGGCTGACGCCGGCGAGCAGGTGCTGCGCTTCAGCAACCCTGACGATCATCCCAATCTGGTCCAGCTGTGGCTGGATGATGGACACGCCGGCCGGCCCGATGGGCAGGCCTCGCCCTTCCTGGTGATTCCGCCAGTGTTCCGCATCGAGCCGCACGGCGGCCAGGTGGTGCGGCTCTCCTACATCGGCGCAGCGCTGCCGCAGGACCGCGAGTCGCTGTTCTTTCTGAATTTCCTGCAGGTGCCGGCCCTCAAGGCCGATTCGGTCAACGACAATCAGCTGGTGCTGACCGTGCGCAGCCGCATGAAAGTCTTCTATCGTCCCTCCGCCCTGGCCAGCGAGGCCGATGCGGCGCGCGCACCCGCGGCGCTCTCCTTCGCCATCGACAGCAGCGATGGGATGGCCAGCATGGTGGTGCGCAACGGCAGTGGCTATCACCTGATGGTGCAGCAGGCCGATCTGGTCTTGGGTGGCCAGGCGCAAGTGCTGGCCAGGACCACGGTGATCCAGCCTTTCCAGGAACTGCGCTGGCCGCTGGACCATGTGCCGGCCGACCGTGCAGGCATGCGCATGCGTCTGCGTCTGCTCAACGATGTGGGTGTGGAAGTGCCGCGCGACTATCCCGTGCAGTGAGGTGATCACGGTGAGTGTGCATCCCTCGCCTCTGTGGCGCGTGGCCCGGTCCGTCCTGTCGCTCGGGGCCGGGCTGCTGGCCTGGCCGGTGGCCGTGGCCGGTCCGGCGGAGAACAGCTATCGATTCCTGGAATCGCTGGAGATGGCCTCGCCCATCAACAAGGGCAGCCTGTCTCGTTTCAATCGCGTGGGCAATGTCGAGCCCGGTATCTACAGTGTGGATGTGTTTGTCAATGGCAGCTACAGCCACCGCCGTGCATTGCGATTCGACCTGGTTGAAGGGATGGGCGCGGCGGCCTGCTTCAAGGCCGAGGACGCCGTCTTGCTCGACCTTCGGCAGGATCTGGTCGCGCAGCTGGGCCAGCGCGAATGCGCCCGCATCGACGAGCTGGCGCCCGGGGCGCAGGCCGTGTTCGATCTCTCACGCCTGCGGCTGGACGTCAGCCTGCCGCAGGCGCAACGCAACCATGTCGCACGCGGCTATATCGATCCCGCGCTCTACGATGCCGGTGACAGCATGGGTTTCCTCAACTACAGCATCAGCCAGTATTACGCCCATACCGCCCAGGCCAGCAGCAGTTCGGTCTACGGTTTTACCAACAGCGGCGTGAACCTGGGCCTGTGGCGTTTGCGCCAGCAAGGCAGCCTGGGCTATGACAGCCGCAGCGGACTGCGCTGGAATCCGGTGCGCACCTATGCCCGCCGCGCCTTGCCCGACTGGACCAGCGAATTGACGGTGGGCCAGAGCTATACCTCCGGCAAGCTGCTGTCGGGATTGGCCTACCAGGGACTGGAACTGAGTTCGGACGAGCGCATGCTGCCCGATTCGCAGCGTGGCTATGCACCGGTCATTCGTGGCACTGCGCGCAGCAACGCTCAGGTCATCGTCAGCCAGAAGGGGCGCGATATCTACCGCACCACCGTCGCTCCGGGCAGTTTCGTGATCGACGATCTGTATCCGACCAGCTACAACGGCGATCTTGATGTCACCGTCATCGAGGCCGATGGTACCCGGTCGCGCTTCAGCGTGCCTTACTCGGCGCTGCCGGAATCGATGCGGCCTGGCAGTGAGCGTTACAGCGTCACACTGGGCCGGACCCGCGATACCGACAGCAGCTTGCCGTTCGTGGATGCGTTCTACCAGCGCGGGCTGAGCAACAGCATGACCGGCAGCCTCGGACTGCGCCTGGCGCCGGCATACCAGTCGGCGGTGCTGGGCACCACCCTGGCCGGGCCGGCCGGTTCGCTGGGCCTGTCGCTGAACTATTCGCATGCCGATACCGGTGGCGGTGCGCGTGGCGGCTGGATGATGGGCGTGTCTTATTCACGGGCCTTCGATGTCACCGGCACGCAGTTCTCCATCGCCAGCTATCGCTACTCCACGTCCGGTTACCGCGAACTGGCCGACGTGATCAGCGAGCGCCAGGTGCGGCGTACCGGATTCTCTTCGCTGGCCAGTTCCACCAGCTATCAACAGCACTCGCGCATCGATCTCTCGCTCAGCCAGCAACTGGGGAGCCTGGGCTCGCTCTATCTCTCCGGCCTGACCCAGACCTTCCACCATGACCGCAGCCGCATCACGCAATTGCAGTTCGGGTATTCGACCTTGTGGCGCAATGGCGTAAGCCTGAACCTCGCCTTCCAGCGCCAGCAGGTCAGCAGTGCGGCGCGGACCCCCAATGATCTGGACGGGCGGCTGGCAGCGGTGGCGCAACCAGGCTCCTCGTTGATGCTGTCGCTGTCGATCCCGCTGGGGCGCGAGGGCGGTGAGCGGCCTGTCGCCAGTACGTCGGTGGTCCGGGCGGCGGACCAGGACCTCTATCAGACCCAGGTCTCCGGCATGCTGGCGGGCGAGCGCCATCTCAGCTACAGCGTGGGGGCCAGCCATGTGCCGGGCGGCCAGCAGGACAGCGTCAACGGCAACCTCGGCGCGCGTCTGCCCAAGGCCAACCTCAATCTCAATCTTACGCACGGGCGCGACTACTGGCAGGTGGCCGGCAACGTGCGCGGTGCGCTCGCCGTGCATGCCGGCGGTCTCACCCTCGGTCCCTATCTGGGCGATACCTTTGCCCTGATCGAAGCCAAGGGGGCGGAAGGCGCACGCCTTTTCAACGGCCAGGGAGCGGTAATCGACAGCCACGGCTACGCCTTGCTGCCTTCGCTCTCGCCCTATCATCGCAACGTGGTCGAACTGGCGGCCGGCGGCAAGCGCCACAAGACTGAATTGCTGGAAAGCCAGCGCACCGTCATCCCGTATGCCGGGGCCACGCTCAAGCTCAGTTTCAGGACGCGCACCGGCCATGCCCTGCTGATCCGTCTGCAGCGCGACGGTGCCTCGCCCTTGCCGATGGGGGCAGACGTGCTGGATGCGCAAGGCAGCGTGATCGGCATGGTCGGGCAGGGCAGCCAGGCTTATCTGCGCACCGACCAGCTGCAGGGCGAGCTGCTGGTGCGCTGGGGCGACGGCCAGCAGGAGCGTTGTTCCGCGCGCTACGATCTGCAGGGGCAGGATCTGGCGCAGGAGCTGATCCGGCTGGAAGCGGCCTGTGTGGCCGCACCCCGCCGTGCCGAGTTCCTGCCGGCAGAGGCCGCACAACAGCGCGCACCGGGAGCCCCGCAATGAGCCGCTGCCGGATCGGTTGGCTGGCACGCTGGCTGCTGCTGCCCATGCTGCTCTGCTGCATGCGTGCCGAGGCCGGGCTCATGCCCGAGCGCACGCGCCTGGTCTTCAGCCAGGGAGCGCGCGAACTCAGCCTGCGCCTGGCCAATACCAATCCGCATGCGGTGGTGCTGCAGAGCTGGGTGGACCAGGGCGAGGGCAGCCAGGCACCGGACACGGTCCAGTCTGCGCTGTTCGTCCTGCCTGCCGTGCAGCGGCTGTCGCCGCAGGCCATCAGCCAGGTCCGGGTGTTGTACACCGGCGAGCCGCTGCCGACCGATCGCGAATCGGTGTTCTGGCTCAATCTCTACGAGATCCCCCTGCTGGCGGATGCGCCGCAGGCAAGCGCGCCGCGCTTGCTGATCGGGCTCAATACCCAGATCAAGGTGTTCCATCGTCCCGCCGGTCTTGCCGATCCCGGGCCGCAGTGGAGCGATGCGCTGCACTTCCGGCTGCAATGGCAAGCCGGACAATGGGTCCTGGTCTGCCGCAATGACAGCCCTTACTTTGCTTCCCTTGCCAGCCTGCGGGTCAGTGAGGGTAGCCGCGAACTGGTGCCGCGCGTGACCCCCGACCAGATGGCACCGCCCTACGGTGAACAGGCCTTCGTGCTGCCCACAGACGATGCCGCGTTGCCATGGCAGCACCCGCGCCTGACGTTCCAGCTCATCGATGACGACGGGCGATCCAGCGAGCACGCAAGGTCCCTGATGCCGCCCAACCTGCCATGAAGGAAATTCCCATGCATGCCTCCGCTCATTGCGCCCACTCTGCCGCCCTCCCGCCCATGGATCGCAGGCACTTGCTGCTGGCCTTGCGCCGGCGGGAGTTCCAGCCCTTTCTGCAGCCCATCGTCGGAGAGGAAGGGGACTGGCAGGGGGCCGAGATCCTGATGCGCTGGCAGCATCCGCACGCCGGTGTGCTGGCACCGTCGGTTTTCCTGGAGCGCTTGTCCGAGGAGGGCCTTCTGGCCGCCAGCACGCGCCAGATGCTGCAGCAGGTGCGCACGTCGTGGGGTAGCGCACCCGCCAGCCTGCGGCAGCCCTTCGTGCTGTCCTTCAATGCCTGTGGTGAGCAGTTGCAGGGCGAGTCGCTGGTGGCCCAGTGCCAGGCCCTGCTGCGCCGCCTGCCGTGGCCGCAGTTGCAGCTGATGATCGAGATGCCCGAGCGCGGTGCCGACCTCGGGCCGGAGCGCTGCCGCCACCTGTTCGCCCAGTGCGAGCGGGCCGATATCGCCATCGCCCTGGATGATTTCGGCATCGGCGACGCGCGCCTGCACCAGCTGGCCTGTGGCCGCGTCAGTTGCCTCAAGCTCGATCGATCGTTTGTTGCTGCCATGCAGGGCAATTCCCTGTACAGTCGCCTCATCGAAACCATCGTCAGCCTGGCCGCCGAGTTCGATGCGACCGTCACCGCCGAAGGCATCGAGACCCGGGGCCAGTGGCAGCGCTTGCGCCGGATGGGGGTGCGGCGCTTCCAGGGATATTATTTCGCCAGGCCGCTGGCGATGCCGGAGTTCTTCCGGCAGATGCAGCGCCGCCGGGGCCAGGCGGCCACCAACTGAGCAGCGCGGAAAGGGAATGCCAACATGGCGACCAAGGGGACATTGATACGGGTCGGGATCGCAGATGATTATCCGGTCGTGTTGCGGGGCATCGAAGCCATCCTGGCCACCTGCGCCGACCTGGCGCTGGCCTTCTCGGCCGAGAGCATCGCGCAGCTGATGAGCTGTCTGGAGCGCGATCCGGTGGACGTGCTGCTGTGCGACTATGCCTTTGATGATGACCCCCAGGCCGACGGCCTGGACCTGCTCAAGCGCCTGCGACGCCAGCATCCGGCGATGAAGGTGATCTTCCTCAGTGCCCATGCCCAGCCGCAGATCATTTCCAGCGCACTGGAGCTGGGGGCGGCCGGTTTCATCGGCAAGAACCGCAGTGATTTCGTGAACCTGCCGCAAGCCGTCTGCAGCGTCCATCACGGCCAGGTCTATCTGCCGCAGTCGCTGTCGTCGGCCTTGCTGGGCAGTCTGTTCAATGTCAACGCGCGCCAGACCGGGCTGGCGCAGTTGTCCGAGCGCGAACTGGTGGTGGCGCGCATGATCTGCCAGGGCATGTCCATCAGCGACATCGCCGAGCGCCTCAACCGCAGTCCCAAGACCATCAGCAACCAGAAGGTGGCGGCCATGAAGAAGCTGGGGGTGAGCAATGACGTCGAACTGAGCCGGATCTTCCAGAACCTGGGCCACTGAGAGCAGCGATGCCGCGCCAGATCCTTGCCCTGTCGGAGCGCTACTATCGCCGGCTCCTGTATGGCTGTGCCACGCTGCTGTCGGTGGCCATCGTCTGCGCGGTGATGTTTCTGGGCTACAGCGCCTTCACGCAATTCCGCGAACGGCAGATCGGCAGCTTCACCAGCAAGCGCGAGCAGATCAAGTCCGAGGTCGATCGTCTCACCGCGCGGGTGGTCCAGTTCGCCGAGATGTATGCACGCCTGCAGCATCTCTACAAGAAGGAACTGATGGTGCTCGATACCTACAGCGAGCGTGTCGATCCCGGCGAGATTACCCGCAGTCCCGAGAGTCTGACGGTGGTGCCTTTTTCGCTCGTGATACGCGGTGACACCGCCGCCGACCGCCTGCGCCTGGCCACGCTGCTGCTCCTGCTGCGGCAGGCCTCGGCCTTGCCGATGTTCAATCCGGCCGAGCCCGGTGTTACGCTGGACGGCTTCATCTATACCGCAGAGGCCGGCTTCCTGGCGGTCTCGCCACCGCTGTCCGGCGTGGAAGAGCAAGAGGTGCGCCGGCTCGGTATCTCGCCCTACATCAGCGCCATCAGCGCACCGGTCGATGCGGCCTTCGCCGCCGAGCGCGAACGGGCGGCGCGCGCCCAGGGCAGCACCGGGCAGCGCGTGCTGTGGATGAGTCCGGCCTTGAGCGCACCGCTGCAGCGCTCGGCCGTGACCCGGCTGGCCGTGCGCATTGCGCTGGACAAGGGTGACCAGGCAACGGCCGTGTTCTCGGTGCCGGCCAGCCAGTTCCGCCAGTTCTTCATGAAGAACGAAGAGATGCCCGGCCTGATGGTGTTTGAAGGGCAGGGCAGCACACGTTTGCTGAGCAGTCCCGATCCGCACGTCAATCCGCTGCTGATGCGCCACATCCAGGAGCATGTGCGGCATGCCACCGATCCGCACGATCACGTCGGCCATTTCCACGATGACGGCAGTTTCTTCATTGCCCAGACCATCGAGGGACCGGAGTGGGTGGTGGTGCTCACCTTCACCTGGCGCGACGTGCTGGCCGGCTTGCAGGGCGACTTCACGACGGGGGCCGTCTGGAGTTTGTTTGCGTTGCTCTTCGTCTGGGTCGCTACCCTGTATTTCGACCGCTGCGTGATCGGGCCGCTGCAGAAGAAGGCGCTGGCCATGGTGGAGAGCCGCCAGTTCAGCCAGACCATCATCGATACCCTGCCGGTCGGCATCGCCGTCTATGCGCCCGGCTCGGGCGAAGTGGTACTGCGCAATGCGGTGGCTTCGCGCATGCTGGAGCAGTCGGCGCTGCCCTGCGCGGCCTTCTACGCGCAGATCCTCACCGCAGTGCGGGTCGGCGACAATCTGCGCCAGGCCATGATCGAAGCCGAACTGCCGCTGCGCGATGGCGGCATCAGCCATCTGGGCGCGGTCTGGTCGCGCACGCGCTTCTCGGGCCAGGATGTGCTGCTGCTGGGCATGATCGACCTCAACATGCAGAAGGCGCACGAAGCCCTGATGCGCGAAGCCAAAAGCATGGCCGACCGCGCCAACCAGGCCAAGTCCATGTTCCTGGCCCAGGTCAGTCACGAGATCCGCACGCCCCTGCATGGGGCCATCGGGCATATGGAGCTGCTGGCGCGGGAAGAGCTGTCGTTGCCGCAGCGGCAACGCATCGAGCTGATTCGCCATGCTTTCGACATGCTCATGGGGCTGGTCAACGACATCCTCGATATCACCAAGATCGAATCGCAATCCATCACGCTGGCCTCGGAAACGATGCAGCTCAACGACTTGCTGGAAGAGTGCGCGCAGCTGTTCGCACCGCTGGCGCTGGACAAGGGACTGGCCTTCTCTTGCCTGCCCGCCGTGGCACTGGAAGCACCGGTGTTTGGCGATCCGCGGCGGCTGATGCAGATCCTGCACAACCTGGTCGGCAATGCCGTCAAGTTCACGGCGCAGGGGCGCATCCGCTTGTCGGTGCGGCTCCTGCGCCGCGAACCGGCGCGCATGGTGGTGCGCTTCGACGTCAGCGATACCGGCATCGGCGTCTCGCCCAGTGCCCGGCAACGAATCTTCAAGTCACTGCAACAGGCCGATGACAGCATCAGCCAGCGCTTCGGCGGCACTGGCCTCGGTTTGTCGCTGTGCCGCCGCCTGGCCGAGCTGATGGGGGGCGATATCACTCTCGACAGCGAGCCGGGCCGGGGCAGCGTCTTCGGTGCGGAAATCACGCTGGCGCTGGTGGAGGGAGGCGGTACGCTGCCGGTCTCGCGTCCCTTGGCGGGCAAGACCGTGGCATTGCATTGTCACGATGCAGACATGGCAGCCACGCTCTGCGACTATCTCGCCGCGTGGGGTGCAGCGCGGCGTGACAGCGCCAGCGCGCCCGGCGCTGCGATCCATCTGGTCGCACCGGATTGCGTGGATGATTTCATCGCCTGCGTGCAAAACCAGTCCGTGCCGGCCGTGCTGATCTGTCCTGACGTGGCTATGCGCGCCAGTCTTGCGCCTGGCTGGCAACAGGTCAGCGCCTTCGACCGGCACGACTGGCTGCGCGCGCTGGCCAGCCGGCCTGCTGCTGTGGAGCCGCAACCGGTGGCAGAGCTCGTCAGTGTGGCCGCCGGACTCGACGTACTGGTGGTAGAGGATGACTATGTGAACCTGACCTTGATGCAGCAACAATTGCAGGCGCTGGGATGCGCCTCTCCGCGGCTGGCGCGAGATGGTCTGGACGCGCTCGCGCAATGGCAGGCGCACCCCGCCGATGTGCTCATCACCGATCTGGGCATGCCCGGTCTGGATGGCGTGGCGCTGGCCACGCGTGTGCGCGAGCAGCAGCCGCATGCCCGCATCATTGCCACTACGGCGGCGGGTCCGGGCAGTCTGGCGCAACTGCCGGCAGCGCTGTTCGATGCCCTTCTGATCAAGCCAGCCTCGCTGCAGCAGATGCAGGAGATCCTGACGCGCCTGATACGCACGACGCCAGCGCCATCGGTGCAGACGGAGCAGGCGGTGCCGCTCGATTCGTTTGAACGGGTAGTGCGGGAGGCATTCCGGCAGAGCTGGCCGGCGGAAAAAGAGAAGCTGCAGCAAGCCATCGATCGCGGTGAGCATGAACGCGTGCTGCGCATCCTGCATCGCCTGCAGGGGGGACTGCAAGCCATGGGGCTCGATGACCTGGCAGCGCGCTGCGTCGAACTCCAGCGCGCCATCACGGCGCGTGAGAGCATGGCGCTGGTGGCCTGCAGGGAATGGATGCAAGCCATGGAATCTGCCAGCTGAGTACAAACAAGTGCTCGCGGCCCCGCGCTTCAGAAGCGGGACCGCGCCGGCCTCAGCCTGTTCAGAAGATGTGCCGCACCCCCGTCATCAGCCCCAGCTGATTCATGCCCGCACCGACCGAGCCACCCACATCCAGCGGAATGGCGGCCGTGCCCGCGTTCTTCATGTAGCCCAGCGAGCCATGCAGCGCCGTGCGCTTGGAGAGGTTGTAGGTCAGGCGCGCCACCGACAGGGTGGAAGTGTTGGCCGACCCCTTGATGTTCAGGCGCGCCACCTGTGCATCCAGAACCAGTGCGGCCGACAGCGGCGTCGAGAAGCCCAGGTAATACAGGTCCGAATCGGTATTGGCCGTGGCCGCGCGCGTCTTGCGGTCGATCACGCCACCGCCGATCTTGCTGTTGCCCAGCATGACGTAGCCGTTGAGCGTGACACGCTGGTCGTGGTTGTCACTGCTGGTGAGCCCGTTGGCTGCACCGGCATTGCCGTACAGGATGTCGTAGGAGCCCGAGACGCCATAGCTGCTGCCGTCATAAGCCAGCATGCCGGTCACCTGGCGGCAGGCCTTGGCATTGCCCGCCACTTCGCCCGGGCAACCGGTGGCGCTGGCACCGCCGGCCGTGGAGGTGTCGCGCCCGAAGCTGTAGGTGGCGCCCAGCGTGACACCGCTGAAGCTGCCAAGGTAGCCGATGGCGTTGTCGCTGCGCGCATTGGGGATGTAGGCATCGATGCTGCTGATGGAGAAGAGATTGGGTCCCATCACATCCGACTTGGCCGTAACCAGATAGGTCATGTTGACCTGGCGTCCCAGCATCAGGCTGCCCCAGCTATCTTTGAGGCCCACATACGACTGGCGGCCGAAGAGGCGATTGCCCTGGCCCATGGCACCGGTGTCGACTGAAAATCCCGACTCGAGCACGAACATGGCCTGCAATCCGCCGCCCAGGTCTTCGGTCCCCTTGAAGCCCAGACGCGACGGAAACGAGGATGTCAGGCTCGGCATTTTCAGGACCGAATTGCCGGCGGCGTTGGCGTGGTTGGTGTAGACCACGCCGGTATCTATGATGCCGTAGACGCTGACCTGGCTTTGCGCCAGCACCTGCTGCGTACAAGCCATTGCCGTGAGCGCCATGGCGCTTGCGACCCATTTCTTCATGTTCTTCCCCATTTGCTGTTGATTGAGTGTTCAGGGCTGCATAACACCGGGTTGGCCGGGACACAGATCCTGAAGCGCGGTGGTAACAAGCACGGATGAATTTCCCGACAGGCAGCGTGCGTGGACATGCGCATGCCCATGCTTGTTGCGGCGATCTTAGTGAAGGAATTGACCAAAAAATATCCGCCGCTTGCATCATGCAGCCGCAGACTTATCCGTTTTTTTCACAGGGGAGGCGCGCGGTGTGAGCCTTGCTGCGCGCTGGTGCAAGAACGATGGACGATGCCGTCACGTGGTGCAGGGACGAAAAAAATGGCACCGTGTCGATGCCATTGTCGAGAGGGCCGGTACGTAGTCCGGCGTGCCAAAAAGTCAGCGCGTGACGCTGCGCGTCTGCTTGGGCAATTCGCCAAAGCGCTCGCGATAGTAAGCCGAGAACCGTCCCAGATGACCGAAGCCGAACTCGAAGGCGGTATCGGTGATGTTGGCCCCGGGATGCGTGAGCAGGCGCTCGCGCACGGCATCGAGCCGGATGTTGCGCAGCAGGTCCATCGGCGCCACGCCATATTGCTGGTGGCACAGCGCATTGAGCGCGCGCACGCTCACGCCGGCCGCACCGGCCAGGTCGGCCAGCGCCAGCGGCGCGCACAGGCGGCTGCGGATGTAGCGCTCCAGCATGTCCAGACGCTGCAGCTTGCCGGCACCGACCAGGCTGTCGGCCGATTCGCTGGCCGCACGCTGACCGCTACTGGAGGCATGCACGGGCTCCACCGTGGACGTCAGTTGCGAGAGCAGGAATTGCGCAGCGCTGCGTTCGAAGTGCTGCACCCATTCCCCCTGGCCTGCGCCCTGGCCGGGCAGGGCCAGCACGCGCAGCAGCGACTGGATCAGCAAGTCCCAATAGGGCGCGGCCTGCTGCGGCAGCAGGAACACCGAGGGGACATCCATCGGCCCGCGCTGGCCGACCGCACGCAATTCCTCGAACAGTGCCAGCGGCACCTTCAGGATCAGTTGCTCGGAGCCCGCCTGCCACCACAGGCGCAGATTCTTCTTTGGTGCAATCAGCGCCGTATGGCCTTGCGGGATGCACACCTTGCGGCCATCGGATTCGATCTCGGCGCTGCCCGAGAGCGTCATGTGGACCAGTGCAAAACCATTGAACAGGCGCGGACGCACGACGACCTCGGCACCATACTTGAGCATGAAGATCTGCAACTGCTGGATCGCCGCCTTGAAGAGCACGGTATCGACATCGTCTCCCTTCCAGAACAGGTCATGTTCCGCGAGTTCGTTGGCGACCTGGGCGTGACAGTCGACCTTGCGGGTGGAATGAAAAACGCGGCGACGATACAAGGGCTCCAGACTGAGCGCATGGACAGTGTTGAGCATGTTAACCTCTTAACGCTGCGCTTCCGCACGGGCCGGTGGCGGAAGAGCGGTGGTACCGGGTAGGGGTGCTGTTGCGTGCAGACGGCGTCGGGCCGGTCTGCCTTGCACCTTCATGGACGATGCGAACGGAGTCCGCGCTGTCTGCTTTCCCTCAGTCAGCGGCGGCTGCGTTCAGCGTCATGCAAGTGCAAGTTTCATGCCCGGGATGGAAGGTCTTCGGCGGTGCGCAGGGCAAAGCGCGCCAGCATGGGCGGGGTGGATCATGTCGGTCTCCTCTACGGTCTTCTGGTCGGGCCCTGCTGCCGTGGACGCGGGCCTCGTTGCTGTGGGGCACGGCTCTGCGGCCGGCTGCTCGCCGATTCTATGCGTTTGGCGGGTGAACGTACAATATCAAATCAGCATCATGGTATGCCTCGGAGGTATAGTGGAACTGCGTCATCTCAAGTATTTCAATGCCGTCGCCAGCACGCTCAGTTTCAGCCGTGCGGCCGAATTGCTGCACATCGCCCAGCCGCCCCTGAGCCGGCAGATCCGCCAGCTCGAGGAAATGCTCGGGGCCGAGCTGATCGACCGCGCCTCGCGTCCGATTGCGCTCACCATGGCAGGCAAGTTCTTCTATGAACAGACCTTGCAGGTATTGTCCCGGCTGGAACAGATCGAGGAAGGAACGCGCGTCATCGCCCACGGACAGCAGCACTGGTTCAACATCGGTTTCGTGCCCTCGGCGCTGTATGGTCTACTGCCCGAAATGATCAAGCGTTTCCGCGCCGACATGCCGGACATCGAAATCGGATTTTCCGAGATCGTGACCATGGAACAGATCGAGGCGCTCAAGTCCGGACGCATCGATGTAGGCTTCGGACGCCTGCCCATCAGCGACCCCGACATCCTCTGCGAGACCATCGTGGAAGAACCGCTGGTGGCGGTGTTCCCGCTGGGCCATCCGCTGCTGGCGCGCAGCAAGGTGACGTTGGCGCAGCTGGCCGAGGAACGTTTCATTCTCTATCCGGCCAAGCCCCGTCCCAGCTATGCGGATCAGGTACTGGACATTTTTTCGAGCCGCGCCCTGCGGCCGGCCATCGTCAAGGAAGCCAACGAGATGCAGACCGCCATCGGCCTGGTCGCCGCAGGCGTGGGCGTGACCCTGGTGCCGCGTTCGGTGCAGGGGCTGCACCGTTCGGATGTGGTGTACCGGCCGCTGTCCAACAAGGGCGTGCATTCGCCGGTGATCATGAATTTCCGCGCCAACGACCGCTCGCTGTTGCTGGAAAAATTGCGTGACACGGCGGCGACCATTGCGCGGATGCATGCGCAGGAATATACCTGAGCGATATGCTGCATTGGAAGGCGCTTCCTGTGGCACTTTAACTTTTTTTCAAAGATCGACTTTTCAAAGAACTTCAATACGCTCCACCCGTTCGGACTGAGTAGCGGCGTAGCCGCGTATCGAAGGCGCGCCTGAGATTGGCGTGATGGTAAGGCCGGCGCGTCTTCGATACGGCCCTGCGGGCCTACTCAGTCCGAACGGGAGTTGGGGAATTCCACGAAGTCCGAGGACGGGCAAGAAGGATCGCGTAGGGATTCGGTAGAACGGACCTGGCTGGTAAGCGAAAACGGGCCATGCAATCGCATGGCCCGCCTTCGTTCAGATCAACGCAGGATCACGCGGCCAGACGCGGACGATTGATGTCGGCCTTGGGCAGGTCCTTCTGTTCCGGCAGCAGGTTGAAGTTGAACTCGATGGCATAGAAGGGCGCATCGACTTCATGCTTGCGGATCTCGGCCGGATCGGTGACGTGCTTCAGTTCCGGCACCAGACCTTCGCGGGTGGCGAAGGCAAAGTCATCCCACAGGTACGGATCGCCGGCGATGTTGATCTGCGTGGTCAGCTTGCGATAGCCCGGTACCGTGACGAAGAAGTGGATATGCGCAGGACGGCTGCCATGACGGCCCAGCTTGTTGAGCAGGCGGTCGGTCGCGCCCCCCGGCGGCACGCTGTAGCCGACCGGTACGCGGCTGCGGAAGCGATAGCGGCCTTGCTCGTCGGTACGGATGGAGCAGCGCAGGTTGAACGGGCTCTGGTCCGGATCGAAGAAGGAATAGCGGCCCAGGTGATTGGCGTGCCAGACTTCCACCAGCGCATTGGCCAGCGGCTTGCCGTGCTCGTCGAAGACCTGGCCTTGCATGAAGAGGGTATCGCCCGGCTGGGGATCCTTGTCCATGCGCGCAAAGCCCTTCTGCTCGGGCGCACCCGACACGTACAGCGGTCCTTCGATGGTGCGCGGGGTGCCGCCCTGCACGCCACGGCGCGCTTCGGCTTCATCCATGCGCAGGTCGAGGAAGTGCTCGAAGCCCAGGCCGGCGGCGATCAGGCCGAACTCGCCCGACTTGCCGGCCGAGGTCAGATAATCCACGGCAGCCCAAAATTCTTCCGGCTGCACATCCAGCTCTTCAATCGTATAAAACATGTCGCGCACGAGGCGGTTGACGATGGTCTTGACACGCTGGTTGCCCTCCGCGAGTTCGGTGCTTTCGATTTTTTGCAGTACGGCGTCGATGGCTTTCTTGTCCACGTTGTCTCTCCTGTCTCTGGTTGGATATGTGTGGGGGTGAGTGCGGTTGGTCCGGGCCGATGGATCAGGCCACGGAGACCAGCGGGGTCTTGCGGTCGCGGCGCAGCGCGTTGACGCGATCTTCATCCAGGGTGATGCCGAGGCCGGGGCCGGTCGGCAGTTCCAAAGCGAAGTCGCGGTAACGCAGCGGCGTGGCCAGGATTTCTTCGGTCAGCAGCAGCGGGCCGAACAGTTCGGTGCCCCAGGCCAGCGTACCGAAGGTGGCAAACAACTGGGCCGAGGCCATGGTGCCGATGGCGCCTTCCAGCATGGTGCCGCCATACAGTTCGACCTGGGCGGCAGCGGCGATGGCCGCGACTTGTTGCGCACCGGCCAGTCCGCCGGATTGATTGATCTTCACGGCGAACACATCGGCAGCACCCACGCGGGCCAGTTGATAGGCATCCTGCGGACCATGCAGGCTTTCGTCGGCCATGATGGCGATGCGGTTCTTCTGGCGCAGGCGGCTTAGGCCATCATGATTGCTGGCGGCGATGGGCTGCTCCACCAGGTCCACGCCGGCATCGGCCAGCAGCCGCATGCCCAGCATGGCTTCGGTTTCGGTCCAGGCCTGGTTCACATCTACCCGCACGCTGCCGCGCTCGCCGAGGGCGCGCTTGATGGCGGCCACGTGGGCGCAATCCTGCTCTACGGTGCGTGCGCCGATCTTGAGCTTGAAGATGTTGTGGCGGCGCTGGGCCAGCATCTTTTCGGCTTCCTCGATGTCGCGCGCCGTGTCGCCGCTGGCCAGGGTCCAGGCGATCGGCAGGCTTTCCCGCACACGGCCACCGAAGAGCGTCGACAGGGGCACGCCCAGGCGGCGCGCCAGCGCATCCGACAGCGCGGTCTCGATGGCGCATTTGGCGAAGCGGTTGCCTTGTACATGCTCGGCAATGTGATGCATGCGTGCGGCGACCTGATTGGCATCGGCGCCCAGCAGCAGCGGCGTGATGTAGGTGTCGATGTTGACCTTGATGCTTTCCGGACTTTCTTCGCCATAGGCGAGGCCACCGATGGTGGTGGCCTCGCCCCAGCCGGCTACGCCATCGTTGCCGGTGATGCGCACCAGCACCAGGGTCTGGCGGTGCATGGTGGTCATCGACAGGCGGTGCGGGCGGATGGTGGGAACGTCCAGCAGCAGGACCTCGACGGTTTCAATGGAGGTGGCGGGCAGGGTGGAATTCAAGATGCAGTCCGTAGAAAAGAAGAAGGCGAATGCTGACGATGTCTGACTTGGAATGGATGATAGAAACAAAGCCGCCTGGGTGTCCAAGACCGATTCAGGCATGCTGCATACCTTTTGGGTATAACGTGGAGGGTATGCAAAAAACGGACAATACTGCCCCGCAACTATGCAAATGGCGGATATTCGTCCTTGTGCAGTCTGCCTAAGATGGCTCATCGTCCAGGCCCCGCCTGGCATCCAACGATGAGGACCGTCGCATGAGCACATCCACCGAACTCGAACAGCAAGGCTATGCACCGCTGGTGCAATTCCCCCGCACCGATGGTGCACGCACGCCCTACAAGGTATTCAGCTCCAAAGAGGTCTATGACCTGGAACAGGAACGCATCTACCGTGGCGAGACCTGGAGCTTCCTGGCCCTGGAAGCCGAGATCCCCAATAACGGCGATTACAAAAGTACCTTCGTCGGCGACACCCCGGTGGTAGTCACCCGCACCGAAGATGGCAGCCTGGCCGCCTGGGTCAACAAGTGTTCGCACCGTGGCGCCATCGTCTGCCGCACGCCGCGCGGCAATGCCAGTTCGCACAGCTGTGCTTATCACCAGTGGAGTTTCGATTCGCGCGGCAACCTGCTGGGCGTGCCTTTCCGCCGTGGCCAGAAGGGTGCCACCGGCATGGCCAAGGATTTCGATCCCAAGTGCCACGGCCTGCGCCAGTTGCGCGTGGACAGCTACAAAGGCCTGGTCTTCGCCACCTTCAGCGAGACCGTGGAATCGCTGCCGGACTACATCGGCGCCGAGATGCGCCCGTGGATCGACCGCATCTTCCACAAGCCCATCGTCTACCTCGGCTGCACGCGCCAGTATTCCAAGTCGAACTGGAAGCTCTACCTGGAAAACGTCAAGGACCCGTATCACGCCAGCCTGCTGCACCTGTTCCACACCACCTTCAACATCTTCCGCGTGGGCATGAAGGCGCGCTCGCTGGCCGACAAGCACCACGGCCTGCACAGCATCATCACCGCCACCAAGAATGAAGTGGAGACGGCGGACGCCTACAAGCAGCAGGAGATCCGTTCCTTCGATGAGGGCTTCTCGCTGCAGGATCCGTCGGTGCTGGGCCAGATCAAGGAATTCGAGGAACTGACCACCAACCACATCCAGCCCATCTTCCCGCAGCTGGTGGTGCAGCAGATCCATAACACCCTGGTGGCTCGCCAGTTGCTGCCCAAGGGCCCGAGCAACTTCGAGCTGGTCTTCCACTTCTTCGGCTACGAGGACGACACCCCCGAGCTGCGCGCGCTGCGCATCAAGCAGGCCAACCTGGTGGGGCCGGCCGGCTACATCTCGATGGAAGACACCGAGGCCACCGAACTGGTGCAGCGTGGTACCGCCCGCGATCCCGACCACTGCTCGGTGATCGACATGGCGCGCGACAACCCCGACCAGGAAGACACTTTGATTACCGAAAGCCTGATCCGCAAGTTCTGGATGGGCTACCAGAAACTGATGGGCTTCCCGTCCATCGAGAAGGCATGAGCGAGGCAAAGCAGATGCAAAACATGGAACAGATGAGCTTGTGGTTCGAGCTGCACCAACTGCAGGAGCGCTACGTGCATGCGCTCGACAACGACCGCCTGGAACAGTGGCCGGAGTTTTTTACCGACGACTGCCTGTATGAAATCGTGCCGCGCGAGAACGCCGATGCCGGCCTGCCCATCGGCATCATTTACTGCGACAGCAAGAAGATGCTGCAGGATCGCGTGCTCTCGCTGCGCCACGCCAACATCTACGAGGCGCACACCTATCGCCACATGACTTCGGGGCTGGTGTTCACGCAGAACGCCGACGGTTCGGTGGATGCGCAATCGAGCTACGTGGTGGTGCAGACCTTGCAGAACGGCGAGTCCTTTGTCTACCAGGCGGGCCGCTATGAGGACCGCGTGGTCAGGACCGAGGCCGGCTGGCGCTATGCCCGCCGCCGCGTGATCTACGACACGCTGCGCGTGGCGACCTTGTTGGCCACCCCGATCTGAGGCGGCCATGAGCGAGTGGTTCGATGTCGGCCATGCCGATGATTTCGCCGAGGGCGAAGTGGCCGCGGCCCGCGCGGGCAGCCAGGCGGTGGCGGTGTTTCGCCTGGGTGAGGAGATCTTTGCGCTCAAGGACTTGTGTACCCACGGCAATGCCAAGCTCTCCGATGGCTATGTGGAAGATGGCTGCGTCGAGTGTCCGCTGCACCAGGGGCTGTTCGACATTCGTAGCGGTGCACCGCGCTGTGCGCCGGTGACCGAGGCGGTGCGCAGCTTCCCGGTGCGTGTAGTCGCGGGACGGGTCGAGATTGGCGTGGGCGGGGAGGGCGATGCAGCCGCCATCGCCAGCGCCGAACCGGCATTGCAGTCAGTGCAGGCCACGCTGGAAAACATCACACGCGCAGCCCCGGATGTGGCCATCCTGCGCCTGCGCTGTGCAGCGCCGCTGTCCTATCGCGCCGGCCAGTACATCGACCTGCTGCTGGAAGACGGCCAGCGCCGCAGCTATTCCATGGCGACCTATGCCAGGGACGGCAGTGATGTGCTGGAGCTGCATGTACGCCACCTGCCCGGTGGAGTGTTCACGGACCGCCTTTTCAACGGCATGCGGCCGGGCCAGCAATTCTCGCTCGAAGGACCGGCCGGCCGCTTCTTCATGCGCGAGGGCAGCGAGCCGGTGATCCTGCTGGCCAGTGGCACAGGATTTGCTCCGGTCAAGGCACTGGTGGAAGAGGCCATCGCCACCGGCAGCACGCGTGCGATGCGCCTTTACTGGGGTGGCCGTCGTGCCGCCGACCTGTATCTCGATGCACTGTGCCGCGACTGGGCAGCGAGCCTGCCGTGGTTTGAATACGTGCCGGTGCTTTCGGAGGCCGATGCCGCCAGTGGCTGGAACGGACGCACCGGATTCGTCCACCAGGCCGTGATGCAGGATGTGTCGGCGATGCAGTCGTACCAGGTCTATGCCTGTGGCGCGCCGGTCGTGGTAGAGTCAGCGCGGCGCGATTTCACGGCCACCTGCCGCCTGCCGGGGACTGCTTTCTTTGCGGATGCCTTCATCTCCAAAGCCGACCTGCGTAAATAGTTTTTCCAGGCCGGGCTTGCGGTGAAATCCAGGTTTCACGCGCCGCTGCGCTTCCAGCTTCACACCGAATTCAAACCAAAGAATCTAGAGGGGAATCCAGGCATGAATCGACTCACTAAAGTGGCAGGTGCGGTAATGATGGCGATGGCGGCGGGGGCAAGCTTGTCCGCGCAGGCGGCCGATGTGGTGAAGGTGGGCTTCCTGACCACCCTGAGCGGCCCGGCCAGTGCCCCTGGCGTGGATGAGCGCGAAGGCTTCATGCTGGCCATGAAGATGCTGGGCAACAAGCTCGGCGGCGTGCCCGCCGAAGTCATCGTGGTCGATGACCAGTTCAGCCCCGATGCTGCCAAGCAGGGCGCGGACCGTCTCATCAAGCGCGAGAAGGTCGATATCCTGAGCGGCTTCGTCTATTCCAACATCCTGCTGGCGGTGGCCCCGGCGGCCTTCGCCAGCAAGACCGTGGTGGTCAGCGCCAATGCCGGTCCGGCGCAACTGGCCGGTGCGGGCTGCAACCCCTATTTCTTCAGCGCCAGCTACCAGAACGACGCCACCCATGAAGCGGCCGGCAAGCTCATGGCCGACAAGGGCTACCAGCGCGTGGCCATCATCGCCCCCAACTATCCGGCGGGCAAGGATGCCTCGGCCGGTTTCAAGCGTTTCCTCAAGAAAGACCCCGCCGTCGAACTCTTCCCCAAGCTGGGCCAGCTCGATTTCGCGACCGAAATCGCGCAGTTGCGTGCTGCCAATATCGATGCCCTGTATTTCTTCCTGCCGGGTGGCATGGGCGTGAATTTCGTCAAGCAATATGCAGCCGCCGGCATGGACCCCAAGATCGTGCGCGTGATGCCCGCCTATGATGCCGACCAGCAGATGCTCTCCAATGGCGACCTGATCGCGGGCGTGGCCAACACCGGCCAGTGGTCGGCCGATCTGCCCAATGAACAGAACCGCGCCTTCGTGGCGGCCTACGTCAAGGAATACGGCCATCAGCCTTCGATGTTCGCTTCCCAGGCGTATGACGCAGCCATGCTCATCGACAGCGCCGTCAAGGCCATCGGCGGCAAGGTCGAGAATCGCGAGGCCCTGATTGGCGCCATCAAGGCCGCCAACTTCAAGTCGGTGCGCGGGGGCTTCAAGTTCGCGGCCAACCACTTCCCGATCCAGAATCAGTATGCGCGGGTGGTGACCAAGGGCGCGGACGGCAAGTACGTCAACAACATGACCCAGACGCTGCTGCCCGATCACGTCGACGCCTACGTCGGTCAATGCAAGATGCCTTGAGGACGGTGCACCTTGGGTAATCTGATCTTCGAGCAGGTGCTCAACAGCCTGCAGTTCGGCGTCATGCTGTTCCTGATCGCCTCGGGATTGACGCTGATCTTTGGCGTGATGAACTTCGTGAACCTGGCGCACGGCAGCTTCTTCATGATCGGCGCTTACGTGGCGGCGGTGGTGGCGGGGGCCAGCGGTTCCTTCTGGCTGGGCCTGCTGGTGGCCCTGCCGGCCACGGCAGCGCTGGGCTTCCTGCTGGAGTGGCTGGTGTTCCGGCGGCTCTACAAGAAGGACCACATGGTGCACGTGCTGGCCACCTTCGCCTTCATCCTGATCTTCAACGATGGCGTGCGCATGATCTGGGGACCGCAGCCGCTGCCGCTGAACATGCCGCCGGCCTTCGCCGGGCCGGTCAATCTGTTCGGGCTGCCGTATTCCAGTTATCGCCTGCTGGTCATGGCGGTGGGCGTGGTGGTGGCCGTGGCGCTGTACTTCCTCATCAACCGCACGCGCATCGGCATGTGGGTGCGCGCCGGGGCCAACAACCTCGAAATGGTCACGGCCATGGGCATCAACATCCGCCTGCTGTTCCGGCTGGTGTTCAGCTTCGGGCTGCTGCTGGCGGCGCTGGCGGGCATCATGCTGGGCCCGCTGGTGGCGGTGCAGGCCGGCATGGGCGATGACGTGCTGATCCTGGCCTTCGTGGTGGTGGTCATCGGCGGCATCGGTTCGGTGCCGGGCGCGGCCATCGGCGCGCTCATCGTGGGCGTGGTCGATACGCTGGGGCGCAGTTTGCTGCCGCAGCTCTTCGCGCTCTTCCTCAGTGCCGATGCGGCCGCCTCGGTCGGTCCGGCGCTGGGCTCGATGATGATCTACCTGGTGATGATCGCGGTGCTGTTCTGGCGCCCCAGCGGTCTGTTCCCTGCCCGTACCTGAGGAGTCCCATGCAACGTCTGTTCGTTCCCCTGCTGCTCGTCCTGGCGGTGCTGCTGCCGCTGCTGGCGCAGGCCAGCGGGATGGAGTACTACATCGGCGTGGTCACCCGCATCCTGATCTTTGCGATGGTGGCGGCCAGCCTCAATTTCATTCTTGGTTACGGCGGCATGGTCAGCTTTGGTCATGCGGTGTTCTTCGGGCTGGGCGCGTATGTCACGGCCATCGCCAGTTTCCATGGCGTGACTAGCGCCTGGCTGATCTGGCTGCTGGCTGCGCTGGTGACGGGCCTGGTCGGTCTGGTGATCGGGGTGATCGCACTGCGCACGCGGGCGGTGTATTTCATCATGATCACCATGGCGCTGGCGCAATTGTTCTACTACTTCTTCGTCGGCTTCCGGTATTACGGCGGCGATGATGGCCTGCAGGTGACGGCGCGTCCGCTGCTGGGCTTCGGTCTCGACATGAGCGGCGACAACGCCTTCTACTGGGTCGTGCTGGCCTGGCTGGCGGCCAGCTTCGTGTTGCTGCAGCGGCTCTTGGCCTCGCGCTTCGGACTGGCCTTGAATGCGATCCGGCAGAACGAGCGGCGCGCCCAGGCCATCGGCTATCCGGCGCTGCGCTACAAGCTGGCGGCGTTCGTGATCGCCGCCGTCATCGCGGGACTGGCCGGCAGCCTCATCGGCATGAGCAATCTCTTTGCCAGCCCCAAGCTGCTGCACTGGTCGCAGTCCGGCATCCTGCTGGTGATGGTGGCGCTGGGCGGGGTCGGCTATTTTTACGGCGGCCTGCTCGGTGCAGCGGCCTTCCTGTTGCTGGAGGAAGTGCTGTCGACCCATTTCGAATACTGGCAGATCTATGTCGGCCTGATCCTCTTGCTGGTGGTGATGGTGGCGCCGCGCGGCGTGAGCTCGCTGGCCACCATCGGCAAGACACTCAGGCAGGGAGAGCAGCATGGGGCGTGAACAGGCAGCGGTGGCCCTCTCGGTCAAGGGCCTGAAGAAAAACTACGGCGGCCTGGCGGCCACGCGCGATGTCGACCTGGAGATTGCGGCGGGCCACGTGCACGCCATCATCGGTCCCAATGGCGCGGGCAAGACGACCTTGCTGTCCTTGCTTTCCGGCGCGCTGGCAGCCGATGCGGGCGAGGTCCACCTGTTCGGGCAGCCCATGCATGGCCACGCTGAACAGGCGCGGGTGGCGGCCGGGCTGGTGCGTTCGTTCCAGATCACCAGCGTCTTTGATGAACTGAGCGTGCTGGACAACCTGCAGGTGGCCGTGCAGCGCGGGCAGCATCGCAGCTATGGCTTCTTCCATGCCAGCGCGAGTGATCGCGCCGCCCGCGAAGCGGCCATGACGGTGGCGCGCCGGGTCGGATTGGAGAAGGTCGTGCATCAGTTGTCGTCGCAGCTCTCGCATGGAGCGCGGCGTCGGCTGGATGTGGGCCTGGCCATCGCCTGCGGTCCGCGCGTGCTGTTGATGGATGAACCGATGGCCGGCATGGGGCATGAGGAGTCCGGCGACATGATCGCGCTGATCCAGTCCCTCAAAGAGGAGCTGACGGTGGTGCTGGTGGAACATGACATGGAGGCCGTCTTCGCCCTGGCCGACCGCATGACGGTGCTGGTGCAGGGGGCGGTGCTGGCCACCGGCAGCGTGGAGGAGATCCGCGCCAATGCCGAGGTCAAGCTGGCCTACCTGGGCGAGGAGGAAACGCAATGAGTGCTCTGCTGGAAGTGGAAGGCCTGACCGGCGGCTATGGCGCGAGCCAGGTCCTGTTCGGGATCGACATGCAGGTCAGGGAAGGCGAAGTGGTGACCCTGCTGGGCCGCAATGGCATGGGCAAGACCACCACGCTGCGTACCATCCTCGGATTGAATCGCCCGACCGGCGGCGTGGTGCGCTTTCGTGGTGAAGCCATCCACAGCGCCAGTGCCGATGCGATTGCCCGGCGCGGCATCGCCATCGTGCCGGAGGGACGGCAGATCTTCAAGAACCTGAGCGTGGAAGAAAATCTGTCCGCCTTCGCGGCGCGCCGCAACGGCCGCGACAATCCGTGGACGCTGGAAAAGATTTATCAACAGTTCCCGCGCCTGAAGGAGCGCCGCCACAATGGCGGCGGCCAGCTCTCCGGCGGCGAGCAGCAGATGCTGGCCATCGGCCGGGCGCTGATGACCAATCCGCATCTGCTGATCCTGGATGAAGCCACCGAAGGGCTGGCGCCGCTGGTGCGGGAAGAAATCTGGACTTGCCTGAAAGCCTTGCGCGAATATGGGCTGACCATCATCGTCATCGACAAGTACATCAAGCGGTTGATCGGCTTTGCCGACCAGCACACCATCCTCGAAAAGGGCAAGGTGGTCTGGCAGGGTGATTCGGCGCAACTGTCGGTGCAGACGGAATTGTGGGATCAGTATCTGAGCGTGTAAGGCGCTTGTTGCGCGGATATTGATCCATTAACGCAGGTTTAATGCTGTTGCAAACAGCGTTAAGGAAAACTGAATGCTCCCCCATCAAGTCAAGACGGACGCTCGGCGCGTTCTTTGTCCCGTCGCCGAGTGCGAAGCGGGTTACAACCTCAAGGCCGCCTTTCCGGATTTTCCGCAGGTGCTGCAGCAATGGCAGCAGGCGACAGCGGCCATTGCCACTACCTTGCTGACCGAGTCCGACATCGCCTATGGTGATGCACCGCTGCAGCGCTTCGATTTCTATCGTGCGCAAGGGGCGCAGCGGCCTTTGCTGGTGTTCATCCACGGTGGTTACTGGCAGGGCGGCGACAAGCGTGACATCGGCTTCATCGCCGCGCCTTACGTCAAGGCGGGCATCAGCGTGGCGGTGATCAATTATTCGCTGGCCCCGCAGGCACGCATCGAGGACATGGTGGCAGAGGTACAGGCGTTGCTTGCCACCATTGCGCAGCAGGCGGATCGCTTGGGCATCGATGTGAATCGCGTCTCGCTGATGGGGCATTCGGCGGGCGGCCATCTGGCGGCCTTCGTTGCCGCGCAGGCGAGTGCCTTGCCGGTGCAGGCGGTCTTTGCCATCAGTGGCGTGTTCGATCTGGTGCCGTTGATCCCGACCTCGCTCAACAAGGCGCTCACGCTGGACGAGCAGCGCGCGGATACACTCTCGCCGGTGCTGCAGGCCGGACCGACGGGCACGCGCGTGCACACCATCATCGGTGAACTGGAGACCGCGCAATTTCACCTGCAGGCAGCCGTGATGGCCAACTGCTGGCCGCAGGTGGTGGCGCATCACGTGGTGCCGCAGACGCATCACTACACGGTGCTGTTCCCGCTGGCGGATGCGAACAGTCCGGTGTGCCGCGCAGTGATCGCGGAGATCCTGCGCTAAGGCGGCTGCCGCGTCATACCCGACACAGCCCGGCAGGCGATACACGCGCCCGCCGGGGCAGGGCGTTGCGGCCCTCGAATCTCTCCGTTCCGCTCGGAACCTTGTCCCATCTCTCCCCGGTCACACTTCCCCGGCATTTCCCTCCAATCCGATGGACCAAGGCGGGCCCCAGCCTTCCTGTCTCATTTTTGCTCAGTCGTGCCTAGTAACTTGCATAATGATAGTTGCTTGCGTATAGTAACTTTCAAAATACAAGTTACATATTCCGAAGGGCGTTGCCGTGGCGCATTGATGGGCCACGTGGCGGGGCAATGCCTGCGGCGTCCTCGTTCTCTTTCTCATCCATCGTTCTTTGCAAGGAGCTGTGCCATGGCGACACCCACCTCACCCGATCCCGCGCCCCCGGCGGTCCGCAAGCCCATGGCGGGGCGGCTGCATCTGGGCTTGGCCGTCGGGGCGGCGGCCGCCATCGCGCTGGGCTTCTATGGCTGGCACTGGTGGCAGCATGGGCGTTTCATGGAAGACACCGATGACGCCTACGTGGGCGGCGACATCACCGTCATCAGTGCCAAGGTGCCGGGCTACATTGCGGCCGTAAAGGTGACCGACAACCAGGTCGTGCATGCCGGCGAGCTGCTGGCCAAGCTCGACGACAGCGACTACCGTGCTGCCCTGGCGCGTGCCGAAGGCGGGGTGGCGGCGCGGCAGGCCGAGATCGCCAACCTGGAAGCCACGCGTGCCGTGCAGACGGCCTTGATCGCCCAAGCCCGCGCCGGGGTCGATGCCACCCAGGCCGAGCTGGTGCGGGCGCAGGACGATGACCGCCGCTTCGAGCGCCTGGTCGACCGCGCTGCCGTGTCGGTACAAAGTGCCCAGAAAGCGGCGGCCGATTTCCGCCAGGCCGCCGCCAACAACCAGAAGGCGCAGGCCGGGCTGGCCGTGGCAACCCGTCAGCTGGAAGTGATCCAGACCCAGCGCCAGCAGGCCGAGGCCGGACTAGCCCAGGCCCGGGCCGAGCGGGAAGCGGCGCAACTGAACCTGCGCTATACCGAATTGCGCGCGCCCATCGATGGCGTGGTCGGCAATCGCCGCGCCCGACCCGGCGCCTATGCCGCCACGGCCAGCCAGTTGATGGTGATCGTTCCGGCCCGCGGTCTGTGGATCGATGCCAATTTCAAGGAAAGCCAGCTGGCCGGGATCCGTCCCGGCAATGCCGCCACGGTCGAGGCCGATGCGATTCCCGGCCGCGTCTTCCATGGCCATGTGGCCAGCGTGGCGCCCGCTACCGGCGCGCAGTTCAGCGTCCTGCCGCCGGAAAACGCCACCGGCAACTTCACCAAGATCGTCCAGCGGGTGCCGGTGCGCATCCTGCTCGATAGCGCCGATGGCGTGCTCGACGCCTTGCGGCCCGGGCTGTCGGTGGTGGCCAGGGTGGATAGCCGGGGCCAGGGTTCATGAACGCCGCCAGTGCAGCGGCTGCGCAGCTGATTCAGCCTGCGCAGATGAGCACGTCCTCCAAGGTGTTTGCCTTTGGCGTGATGTGCATCGGCATGTTCGTGGCCTTGCTGGATATCCAGATCGTGTCGGCCTCGCTGCGTGACATCGGCGGCGGCCTCTCGGCCGGCAATGATGAGACGACCTGGGTGCAGACCAGCTACCTGATCGCCGAGATCATCGTCATCCCGCTCTCGGGATGGTTGACGCGTACCATGTCCACGCGCTGGCTGTTTGCGTTCTCGGCGGCCGGGTTTACCCTCACCAGCCTGCTGTGCGGTCTGGCGTGGAACATCCAGAGCATGATCGTGTTCCGGGCCCTGCAGGGGTTCCTGGGCGGCTCGATGATTCCCACCGTGTTCACCACGGCTTTCGCTTTCTTCGACAACAAGCAGCGCGTGATCGCCGCCTCCACCATCGGCGCCATCGCCTCGCTGGCACCGACGCTGGGCCCCACCGTCGGCGGCTGGATCACCGACCACTACAGCTGGCACTGGCTGTTTTTCATCAACCTGCTGCCGGGCATCTTCATCACCCTCACCGTCCCGCGCCTGGTGCGCATCGACCTGCCGGACTGGTCGCTGATCCGGCGGGCTGACTATCCGGGCATCCTGCTGATGTCGCTCTTCCTCGGCTGCCTGGAATACACCCTGGAAGAAGGTCCGCGCTGGGACTGGATGAGCGATCCGGTCATCGCTACCACCGCCTGGGTGGCGGGGTTCTCGGGCGTGCTCTTCGTCTGGCGCAGCCTCACTGCGGCCGAGCCGGTGGTGGACTTGCGGGCGCTGAAGGAACGCAATTTTGCGCTGGGATGTTTCTTTTCCTTCGTCACCGGCATCGGCATCTTCGCCACCATTTATCTCACGCCCCTGTTCCTGGGCCGGGTGCGCGGCTTCAGTGCGCTGCAGATCGGGCTGGCGGTGTTTTCCACCGGGCTGTTCCAGATCATGTCTATCCCGCTCTATGCCTGGCTCACACGCCATCTCGACCTGCGCTGGATCATGATGATCGGGCTGGCTCTCTTCACGCTGTCGATGTGGCAGTTCGTTCCCATCACGCATGACTGGGGCTGGGCCCAGCTGCTGCTGCCGCAAGCCTTGCGCGGTGTTGCCCAGCAACTGGCGGTGCCGCCGACGGTGACGCTGACCTTGGGCAGCCTGGCCCCGGCGCGGCTGAAGTTCGCCTCGGGGCTGTTCAACCTGATGCGCAACCTGGGGGGCGCCATCGGTATCGCGCTGTGCGCCACCATCCTCAACGACCGGACCAACCTGCACTTCATGCGGCTGGCCGAGCATCTCAATGGCGTCAATGAAGCCATGCTGCAATGGCAGGGGGCGCTGGGCGGCGATCTCGCGGCCCAACTGGGCGACGCCCTGGCTGGCCAGGCAGCGGCTTTGCGCCAGCTGTGGCAGCTCACCTATCGCGAGGCCTTGACGATGACTTTTGCGGATGCCTTCCTCGCCGTGGGCTGCTGCTTCGTGATTGCTACGCTGATGGTGCCGCTCATGCGCAAGGTGGCGCCGCCCAAGGCGCCCTCGGCCGATGCGCATTGAGCGTCACGCAGGCCCCGGGCGTGGCACAATGCGGCTCGCGCTGCAGGGCGGGCCGGATGGCCAGGCAGTCGCCGATGGTAGCGCCATGAAATGGAGAGCAAGACATGCAACGCAAGCGTTTTGATGACATGCAGTGCCCGATCGCCCGCTCGCTGGATCGCGTGGGCGAGTGGTGGAGCATCCTGATCTTGCGTGACGCGTTCTACGGGCTCACGCGCTTTGATGAATTCCAGAAGCACCTGGAGATCGCGCCCAACATCCTCACGCGCCGCCTGGCGGGACTGGTGGAAGAGGGCCTGCTGGAGAAGGTGCAATATTCGGAACGGCCCCCCCGTTACGAATACCACCTCACGCCGCGTGGCCGGGATTTCCGGCCGGTGCTGCTGGCCCTGCTGCAGTGGGGCAACAGCCATTTCGCACCGGAAGGGCAGAGCGTGATCCTGACCGACATCGAAACCGGCAAGCAGGCCATCCCGCTGATGGTGGACGCCGAGACCGGCAAGCCCATCACGCCGGGCACGCACATCATTGCCGAAGGTCCGGCGGCCGGCGAGAAGATCCGGCGCCGGATTGCCGAGCTGGTGGCCCGGCGCACCAGCAAGCCGGCCTGAGAATGGCTCAGGCGGAAGGGGCGGCCGGGGAAGTCTGGGACGAGGACAGCATGCGCTCCACATACCGCGCAATCAGGTCAATCTCCAGATTGACCTTGCTGCCCGCCTTCAGGTGCTTGAGCGTGGTCACTTCCACCGTATGCGGAATCAGGTTGATCGAGAAGCGGCAGGCATCATCCAGGTCTTCCACGCGGTTGACCGTCAGCGACACGCCATTGACCACGATCGATCCCTTGTAGGCCAGGTACTTGCCCAGCGCCTTGGGGGCATCGACGATCAGCTCGCGCGATTCGCCCACGGGCTCGAAGGAATGCACCTGCCCCAGGCCATCGACGTGGCCGGAGACCAGGTGGCCGCCCAGGCGCTCGGCCAGGGTCAGGGCCTTTTCCAGGTTGACTTCGCCGGGGGCGTCCAGGCCGGCCGTCAGGCGCAGGCTTTCACGGGAGACATCGACGGTGAAGCCACGTTCGCTCTTCTCGACCACGGTCATGCAGGCGCCATTGAGGGCAATCGAATCGCCCAGGCCGACATCGGCCATGGGCAGGCTGCCCGCATCGATACTCAGGCGCACGCCGGCGTCCGGGCCAGCTGCGAGGGGGGTGACGGAGGTGATGGTGCCGACGGCGGCAACGATTCCTGTAAACATGATTCAGTCCTGATACAAAAAATCTGAAAAAAAAACAAAAAACGCTTACGCGAAACGGGCAAGGATACGCAAATCCGGCCCGACCTGCTTGACCTCGTGGAAGTGGATGCCGATCTTGCCCGACAGGTCTTCCAGCGGCGGCAGCTCGAACATGTTGCGGCCATCGCCGATCAGGGCCGGGGCCAGGTAGACCAGCAGTTCATCCACGCAGCCTGCGCGGATCAACGCGCCATTGAGCTTGGCGCCGGCTTCCACGTGCAATTCATTGATCTGGCGCTGGCCCAGTTCACGCACCAGGCCCGGCAGGTCCACCTTGCCTTCGGCGTTGTCCAGCAGGATGACTTCGGCCCCCTCGGCTTCCAGCGCGGCGCGCTTTTCGCGGTCATCGGTGGCGGTGAAGACCCAGGTATTGCCGCCCTGGATCACGCGCGCTTCGGGCGAGACGATCAGCTTGCTGTCGACCACGATGCGGCGTGGCTGGCGCGGGGTGTCGATGGCGCGCACGGTGAGTTGCGCATCGTCCTTCTGGATGGTGCCGATGCCGGCCATGATGGCGCAGGCGCGGGCGCGCCAGATGTGGCCGTCGTCGCGCGCTGCCTGGCTGGTGATCCACTGGCTCACGCCATTGTGCAGGGCGGTTTTGCCATCCAGGCTGGCGGCGCTCTTCATGCGTACCCACGGACGTCCGGTGCGCATGCGATGCAGGAAGCCGATGTTGATCTCGCGCGCCTCTTCCTCCAGCAGTCCGCAGGCGACCTCGATGCCGGCCGCCTGCAGGCGGGCCAGGCCCTGTCCCGCGACCAGCGGGTTGGGGTCGGCGATGGCGGCGACGACGCGTGCCACGCCGGCGCGCACCAGCGCATCGGCACAGGGCGGGGTGCGGCCGAAATGGCTGCAGGGTTCCAGCGTGACGTAGACGGTGGCACCGCGCACCTCGTGTCCGCGCGCGGCGGCATCGGCCATGGCCTGGATTTCGGCGTGGTTGCCGCCGGGCGGCTGGGTGAAGCCGGCACCGATGATGCGCCGGTCCTTGACGATGACGCAGCCCACGCGCGGATTGGGGGTGGTGTCGAGCATGCCAAAGCCGGCTTGCAGCAAGGCCAGGGCCATGGCTTGCTGGTCATTCTCGATGTCGAACAGGTAGAGCGGATCTGCAGTGGAAGTCATGGTGTGCTAACACGAAGTAGGCGGCAAGGCCTGCCAGGGGCGAGGCCGGATGCCCGTCAATATACACGGCTTTGCCGGATCGCCCGCAAGGCCGGCGGCACCGGCGATCTACTCGGGCGCGGCCAGGCTGCACTGGTTATCGAGGACGGGATTGCAGATCCGTACCCGCCCCAGGAAGTTGATCACCACCGCACGCGAATTCATGCCGCTGCTGAAGTACCAGCTGCCGCGCGTGACCGGCTGGCCGTCCGGCTGGTAAGCCACCAGTTCGCCGCCGGTGGTGTAGGCCACGGCGATGCCGACCTCCAGAGCGCGATGATGGGCGACCACTTGTTGTCCGACCCGGATCTCCCAGCCGCTCTGCCAGTCGCGGCCATCGCGCGGACGCATCTCGGCGCGGCGGCCGGCGCGCAGGGCTTCGGAGCGGGTCAGTTGCACGCCGTGGAAGAAATCGCTGCCGGCCGCCGCCAGCTGG
>JGI24890J29729_1000065_pt1 | contig 91883 bp, 90 predicted proteins | sample FreactcultureFD7_FD_29729 | JGI IMG/M metagenome (IMG submission 29729)
TTCAGTGCGCCGATTCTCAAGATTACAATTGATGGGAAAGAACTGCCTAAATCTAGTTGGTCGCAAAATGGTATAGATTTAATTTTAACAATGCCGTCAAGTGCAGCTGGAACGGTTTCAATTCAAATTTATAATGGCCAAGTACCGGTCCTTCCTGTTATTAAATATTCTTATGTGGAAGTTGCACCAGTTCAAACTCCGGTGGTTACTCCTGCTACACCGGAGACTTCCACGGTCGTAACTTCAAATTCTGCGACTTCTGAAACAAGGACAGCGACCTCAGATGCCGCAAAGTCAGAAAGTAATCTGGGGACCACACTTAATAAGCCAATAGCTACGAACCCTGTGATTTTCGGATTTAAATACAACTCTGCGCTTATTAAGTCAGATATTAATGCGGAGTTAACGGCTCTCGGACTACGCAGTAACTCAAAGATTGAGATTGTGGGTTACGCGCAAGCTACTGCACCTAAGGATGATCGCCGGATTTCATTGGCTCGAGCCTTGAAAATCCAACAATTAATTGCCAAAGCCTTCCCACAGACTCAATCCAAAGTTCTGGCAATGGGCTCGAAGAAGCAATCACTTTGCGCAGCTACACAGAATCGATGCGTCCTAGTAAAAATAATTAGTTGACTAGCCGAGAATTAATCCGCTCATATAAAGTTTCTTCGATCCCAGAGTTAATGGTTGCAGCAACTGCTCAACTTGCCGGCTTTGTTGATCCCCACGCCGCCAAGAAAAAGCAGATTCTTGGCCATTAACTAGGTATCTTTTGCCCATGTTTTGCCCAGGTATTAGGTTTTATTAGGGGTCTTTAAAGGGATTAATTGCACTGTAAACCAGTCAATCAAGCGTAGATGGGAGTTAGGGCGACCTCGCAGTCCTCACTGCTAACGAGGTAAGGGGTTAAACCCTTCAAGAGTTCAAATCTCTTCGTCTCCGCCAGATAGATTTATAATGCGGGTGTGAGACGAGTACTTATAACTTTAGTTATCGGATCTACTTTTCTCTATCCAGTCTCAATCTCCCGGGCTGTTCTTTTACAGAATGCAAAGTGCTCGCGAGAAAGCCGCCAACTTTCAGTTAATGCAACGCGTTTATTTTTCTGATAGCTCCAATTTATCTGCTAAAAATACTTTTAATTCCGCATTTAAATTCCTCTGCGATTTCTCCTGCAATTATCCAAACTCTTGATGCTGAGGTATGAGAGCAGTGTCATAAATAGGCCTTCTAGCAAGTAGGCTTTGGTGGTGATTCAATACAAGGTTGCAATCGTTGGCGCTGGCCCCGCGGGTTACTTCACTGCCCAGGCACTCCAAAATGCAACTAATGATGAGCGCTCTTTCGCAATCGATTTAATCGAACGCCTGCCAACCCCTTGGGGTCTGGTTCGCTCTGGCGTTGCACCCGATCATCCAAAGATTAAGACTGTGGCAAAGGTATTTGAAAAAGTTGCAGCAGATCCAAACTTTAGATTATTTGCACATGTTGAATTAGGCAGAGATCTGGAATTAGCAGATTTAATTGATAGATATGACGCCGTAGTTCTCTGCACTGGTTCAACTAAGGGTAAGAAACTTGGGATACCTGGTGAGGATCTAGCAAACTCAATTTCAGCAGCGGAATTTGTGCCTTGGTATAACGCCCATCCAGATTTTGCAGATTTCAACATAGATTTATCCGGCAAAGTAGCAGTAGTAATTGGCGCCGGAAATGTTGCTATGGACTGCGCACGAATGTTGGCCGTTGAAGCACATGAATTGGATCCAACAGACACAGCTGAACATGCGCTAACAAAATTGCACGATAGTGAGATAAAGAAAGTATTTATTACGGCAAGACGTGGCGCGGAACATGCTGCCTTTACTTCGCCAGAACTTCGCGATCTACCAAAACTTGAGCACACCGATGTTTATATAAATCAAGATGATATTGACCTTGCGCAGACTCGGGCTGCTGCCGAAGCAGAGATCGAAAAGCACGTTGCAAGCAATCTTGAAGCTATGCGATTAATCGCTGAGAGCACTAAATCTGGCAATGAAAAGTCAATGCACTTTCTCTTCCAGCACATTCCGAAGGAGATTGTCGGTTCAGGCAAAGTTGAGGCCGTTCTCTTTGAAACACCAAATGGCGAAGTACGAATCGATTGCGATTTGGTTATAACCGCAATTGGGTATGAGTCAGTGCCATATGTAGGTGTGGAATTTGAAAAGGGAAAGATTAAAAACACCGATGGCCGGATTGGTAATTCAAATGTTTATACCGTCGGATGGGCCAAGCGCGGGCCTTCAGGCGTTATCGGGACAAATAAGAGCGATGCCTCTGATGTAGTTGAAATCTTGCTTAGCAATCTAGAGCACCCGAAAAACTTAGGCGATGTGACGCAACTCTTGAACTCTGATCATCTAGTGGTTGATCAAAATTATTGGCAACGTATCAATGAAGCCGAGACCAAAGCCGGGGAAGCGGTAGGTAAACCCCGCATAAAAGGCACCACAGTCGCCTCATTACTGAATTTGGGAGGGCTCTAGGTTGCAGGTAGGATTACCGAGTTAAACCGAATAACCAGCGCTTGTAGCTCAACGGATAGAGCATCTGACTACGGATCAGAAGGTTAGGGGTTCGAATCCCTTCAAGCGCACATAGATTTCATCCAGAGTAAACTCCTTTTATGAATATCCGAGTCGGGGTTATTGGCGTTGGAAATATCGGAACAGCACATGCGACAAACCTTGCTAAGGCGGTCTCAGGTTCAAGCGTCTCAGTTCTTTATGACTTTGATCAAAAGCGAGCTCAAGAACTAGCTATAGAACTTGGCGCGAAAGCCGTCGCAACTTTTCAAGAGGTCATTGATTCACCTGAAGTTGATGCAATTCTTATTGCCTCTCCAGATAAGTTTCATAAAGAGCAAGTAATTGCTGCAATGAAATCTGGTAAACCAATTCTTTGCGAGAAGCCTCTGACTGTTACTGAAGCCGATGCCGAAGAGATTTTGGCTGCCGAAGTCTCACTTGGTAAGCGCTTAGTCCAGATGGGATTTATGCGTCGATTCGATCCAGGATACATCCAACTTAAATCTGAGTTCAATGATGATGGAATTGGTGCACCGCTAATTATTCATAACATTCATCGCAATACTTTTGCAGCTTATGGACTTAACACCGAAGGCACCCTGACTAATTCTGTCGTCCATGAATTTGATATTAATCGTTGGTTATTAGATGAGGAAATAAAATCGATTTCGGTGATGGCAGGCAAGGCAAGCCCACTTACTCCAGATGGCCAGAAGGATCCGGTTCTAGTGATCATGGAATCGGAAAGTGGCGTTCTAATAACCGTCGAAGCCTTCATGAATGACCAGTATGGCTATGAGGTTTCATGCAGTGTTTCAGGAGTAAAGGGATCGGCAGATCTTGGCGAAGGATCCTTTGTCACAAGTTCTAAGAAATTTAGCCGGGGATCAGAGATTCCAGAACTATGGCTAACAAGGTTTAACGAGGCCTATCGAATTCAATTGCAGGCCTGGATAAATTCAATTCGCGAAGGCAAACTCCCAGTTGGCTCCAGCATCTGGGATGGTTATGCCGCAACAGTTTTAGCAAATAAGGCAGTCGAGGCTTATCGAACAGGTAAAAAAGTTGAAATCACACTAAAGGCGAAACCGGGGATCTATTCATGAGCAAGGTTTATTTATTTGTAGAGATCGATGTTAAATCAGGTCAGAAGAGTGCTTTCCTTGAAAAGCTAGCCGCTCACGGGGCACATATCCGCACCGAAGAAGGCTGCGAAGCCCTAGAGATTTTTCATGATGTGAACGATGAGAACAAAGTTTGCGTATGGGAGATCTGGACTTCCCGTGCCCAATGGGATGCACATATGGTTAATGATGCGAGCAAAGCGTGGCAACAAGTTGCACCAGCATTTGTTAATGGTGAAAAAATCACCGTTATGGATGCTATCTAGTTCCGGAACGCTTTCCAACCACTACATAAGTTGGATTAGCAGAGCTATTTGTGTAAATACCATCAGATGAAGTGAATGCTGCAGTCAGCACACCTTGTCCCTGCGTCATAGGTTTCCAAGTACAAGTTGCAGTGCCGCTGGTTACCGTTTTTGCGGAACAACGGTTAATTATTCGGTTTTGCCAATAGAAATTTACGGTCCCAAGTGCAGAACTTGGGGATACCGTGACTGTAATCGTTGCGTTAATAAGTTTATTTACGCTACCGATAGAGATTGCTGCGGTAGTTCCGCCGGTAGTTGCAGTGATATTTGCAGTAATAGTTCCCGTGCCTTGATAGCCCGATTTAGCAACATAGTTGACGCTGACATTGACCACATCGCCGGCCAATGCACCTGATACCGAGTAAGAGCCGTTAGCGTTTTGGGTAAGAGTTAAGTTGCGGTTGGAATTGGATGAGTCTTGAACAGTAATTGTGTCCGCGGATACCGTACTTGTATCAACTGTAAAAGTTGCGCCACCGGCTACGCCAAGTGGTGAATTAATACTTGGATTCGCAGTGGTTAGTGAAACCCCGGTATCGCGAACGTACAATTGATATGGCATGGATGTCGCTACATTTATACTCAATCCCGCACCGTATTGCCCGCTGCCCGAGTTTTGGGTGCAACAAGTTGGTCGGTCTCCGGAAGTTATCTCTATAAGTCCAATTCCGCCAGAAGTGTCATTTGAACCTTCATCATCATAAGTTTGACCAGTTACTTGTCCATTCTCGTTGAATCCAAATCCCCAACGGGCACGAGTGTTATCAACGGAGCCACCGTAATTGAAACCAAAAAATCTAACATCTTTCTGTGTTGAGAAAAGGTGATTGCCATATGGATCATAAGGTGTTCTAGATGAGCTGTATGTAGCACCCGCTAACTTCCGTATTAGACATCGGTTAGAATTTGAAAACAAACTTAGTAATGTAAGTGGATATGTGGAAGGGCATGAAGATCCCTTTACTACTCCTGAATGACCAGTCCAAGTTGAGAGTGTTCCTGAAGTTAGAGTCTCTGCCCAAGTAAAACCGTAACTCGAAGTAATCGAAGATCCGTAAGCACCAACACCACAAGTTGAATTTGATGCCGTGGCGCCATCATTGCAATAATTTCCAGTCGTACTCGGCCAAACTGCTAAAACTTGATTTGCAGTCATCGAATCAAAGACATTGAATTTTGCATCTTCAATTGTTGTACCTTGTGTTCCGGTATAACTTCCAGAGTTAGTCCATCCAGTCCAGCTATACGTAAAAGTAGTGCCAGAGCTTGCACCCTTCATTGCTAGCATCCAGCCACCGCCACCCATATTTGAATCCATAATGGAGTAAACCTGAGTCGCGGTGCCGTTTACTTTTATCCAGTAAATCCCATTTGTATTTGTGCCGGTTGCTTGTTTAATCTGCCAGGCGGAATCGCCGGGACAAGAACTAGCGGAGCCAATAACGCAGCCATAGGTTGCAGTGGTTGTAACTGCGTAAGCCTTAGTGATGGGATAAAAAACGGAGAGCACAAGTGCGCAAATTATTAAGAGATAACCAGACCTTCTTAACAATTTAGGCGATAGTAAATGTTCTTGCACAGGCTTAAGTTTAATTAAGGATTGAGCTTTAGAACACCGCCGCGGGAGGCACAGAATGCTTCTGCTCCCTGTATTCCGGTGTAGCTACGGTCTTTGCATTGGGCCATATGCAGCGGCACGACTTGGATCTGGTGCTGGAAGCCCTGCGAAACTCTAGATTGAAGTGAGTTATTAGTCTTTTGAAGCTGTGTCAGATTCTTGCTGCTTGCTTGATCGATCGCCAAGAGAAATGTGCAGAGCAAAATTAGGAGAATGACGGAAACCCTAGGAGTCTTTCCAACCTTCTTGCCTTCGGTTGCGGCATCTTTATAGCCCTCTTCAATAGCGAAGTAGACATAACCCGCTAGGAATAAGAAGAGCAGCCAAGCAACAATATTCATAATAGGTAAATGGTACTAGTTACCTATAACTCTTAAATGGCTCGGGTGGCATCCTTTGGCAATGGTGGACGGCAAACGACGCCTGAAGCACCGTTTAAGCTCCAATTTCCAGCGCTGAATGGAATCAGAATGGCATCGCCCTTGGTTATATCCATAGATGGAGCGTTATCGAATTTAATCGAACCGCTGCCTTCTAGCGATAGGAAGATGCTGAAGCCGGCTAGAACTTCACTATTTTTGCCAGTCAAGTAATCGGCTCGGAAGTATGGATCTGCGACATCGGTAAAGACTGATGCATCGCTATTTGTAAATAAGCGATCAGCGAAGACAAGTTTCTCGGCTTCTGCCTTTTCGATAGGTGTATAACGAAGTGCATCTAAAACGGTGTCAAAGCCAAGACCTAAGTGGCCATCTTTAACGCCATCTACCGCAAAGTCATTCCATTCAAGGAGCGCTGACAAGTCGGTTGGTTCTTGGAGTTCTAGAACAAATATTCCGGCACCAATTGCGTGAGGCACTCCTGCAGGAACAAATACGGTGTCACCTGGTTTTACTTTAAATTTTTGAAGCGAGGCGAGTAATCCCACTGAATCACGGGCATCGACCATCTTTGAAACTTCTGACTTTTCTAATTCTTTCTCAAAGCCGAGACCAACTTCTGCACCATCTGGAGATTCCAAGATGATCCAAGCTTCAGTCTTTCCATGGTTTAAGGCAAGGTGTTCTTTAGCGAATTTTTTATTTGGGTGATAGTGAACTGGTAGGCGTTGATCTGGATCCAATAGCTTCATGAGTAATTCAGTGCTTGCACCAAAGGCGCTTAAGTGATCTGGTCCCAACCAACTCTCAGGGTTAGCGATTACTGAATCTCGAAGGTAGCTCCCATCATCAAGAGTTGATAGCCCCATTGTCTTTTCACCAAAGCGAGTTGTCATTGAGCCAATCCACTCTTCTGGACGCATTGGGCCGCCAGGGCCGTGACGCAGGGCACCTATTCGATTGCCACCTTTGTAGAAGTGATCGAACTGATTAGAGGCCAGTTTTTGTGGATTGATCATGCATTCAATTTACACCTCAGATAAACTATTGCAATAGCAAAAACTGCTAAAGAATCAACAGGAGTTAAAAATGAAAAAAGTTCTGATCGGATCAATCTTGGCCATCGCACTTATTGGCGCTGGTAGCACTGCATATGCTGCAACAAACAAGCCAACCATCAAGTCATCAAAAGGTGGCGCAGAAGGTACGGCTAATCATGAGATGAGCGAGAGCTCATCAACTCAGAAAGAAGAAGGTTCTGGCGCACCTGCCAAGAAGATTCCTTCAAAGTCAACCAAGAAGGCATCACCAAAGGCTTCAGTTAAGAAGTAATAACCTTTCGCGCAGTTAGCGAAACTAATATCGCCAACCCCGCTGGGATCATCATCGCCCAGCGGAGGCTGGTTTGATCGGCCACAAAGCCAATTAATGGTGGGCCAATTACAAAGCCAAAGTAAGCAACGCCAGTAACCAGAGCGACTCCTTCAGCGGCCGAGACAACTCCGACAAATTCTGAATTAGCTAGTTTCCCGCTCGCACTAACCAGCATTGGAATTATTGTTGCCAGCCCTGCGCCAAGTAATAACCACGCAACAAGAATCCCGAAAATATTATTTGAGATTAGCCCAAGAGCTAAGCCGACTCCAGCAATCGCGCCAGACCAAGTCAGCAATTTACTTGCACCATATTTGGTGGCGATTCGATCGCCAGAGATTCTTCCCGCGACCATCATTGTTGAAAAGAATACGTAGGGAAGTGCGGTGACAAATGGTGAGGCGTGGAAAGTGTCCCGGGCTAGTACGCCGCCCCAGTCACTTGCTGCTCCTTCACCGATCGCACCACCGAGTCCAAGTAGCCCCAAAATAAGAAACTTAGTTGGACGTTTGGATTTCTTGGCCTCCTTATTAATTACATGCTGATCGGCATTCGCTGGAAGAAACCAATTCTTAGTTAGAAGTGCAACAGTAAGAATCAGTATTCCTACTAATAAAAAATGTAATCGTGGTGTTAAACCGGCGCTCGCAGCAACTCCACCTATCGCACCACCTGCTAAGCCACCTAAAGACCAACCGGCATGGAATTTACTCATGACCCGTTTGCCCCCAACATGCTCTAGCGCTGAGGCTTGGGAGTTCATTGATAGATCGTGAACCGAAGAGAGTGAGCCATAAATAAATAGTGATAACCAGAACCACTGAAGATTAAAGAGCAATCCAACTAGTGGTACTCCAAGACATAAAGTCATAGCTGAGTATTTAGTGACCGGGCCACTGCCGAACTTTGCGGCAATTTTGCTCGCTGGGCGAATGGCAATGAATACGCCAGCGGTTGCAAAAAGTAGTGATGTGCCAAGAAGGCTATTTGAGATAGCTAAGGTGCGTTTGAAATCTGGAATCCGAGAGACGAAGGTGCCTACAGAAAAGCCATTGATAAGGAAGGCAATTAATGTGGCAATACGCGCTTTGCGATAACCATCGTTGGTGAACACGGATTAAGTCTAGTTACCGATCGCTTTGCCCTACGCTTTGCCCATGGCCAAACACCTTGAATTAAATGGAACAAATGTGATTGCCGAACATGAACGAGGTGGTTCGGTTCGCTCATTGTTCTGGCCTTGGGCAGCTGGAAATATCTCACTCCTCGCTCTTTCTTATGGCTCATTCTTTTTAGGTTTTGGGATCTCTTTTTGGCAAGCCACATTTGCTGCCGTTATAGGAACGGTCGCATCCTTTGTTTTGGTTGGAATTAGCTCATTAGCTGGCAAGCGAGCGAATGCTCCGACTATGACTTTATCCCGCGCGGCCTTTGGAGTTAAGGGCAATTTAATTCCAGGTTTACTTTCTTATCTTATATTTGTCGGGTGGGAAACAGTTTTAGTCTCACTTTCTACCCTTGCCACACAAACGGTTCTAAGTCGCGTAGGACATATTGATCATAATCTTTCTCGAATTATTGGATTTCTAATTTCAGCAGGTTTAACAATCTTTGCTGGCGTACTTGGATTTCAAATGATCATGAAGATCCAGCGTTGGGTGACTATTGCAACCATTGCTCTGACAGTTGGGTACATCGCCTTAACAATGAGCAAAATAAATTGGCAGCAAGTGCATTCAATCCACTCTGGAAACCTTCAAGGATTTATGGGAGCGCTGATCTTTGGTGTCACCGGAATTGGACTTGGCTGGGTTAATTCTGCGGCTGATTACTCAAGGTATTTGCCGCGTAATTCTTCTAGTCGCGGTGTTATTGGATGGACCGTCTTTGGTGCATCAGTAGTCCCAATTATTCTCGTTATCTACGGCGCGATGCTTGCTGGAAGTAGCAAAGATTTAAGCGGAAAGATAGCTGCTGATCCAATCGGCGCCCTGACTACTTTGCTACCTACTTGGTATTTAATTCCATTTGCCCTAGTGGCAGTGCTGGGACTAATCGGTAATGCAATTTTAGATTTGTACTCATCTGGAATCACCTTGGTATCGATCGGCCTGCCAGTAAAACGACACGTTGCCGCCGCAATTGATGGCGTGATTATGACGATCGGAACGATTTATATTGTCTGGATAGCTGGTAATTTCTTTGTGCCATTCCAAGGCTTTCTGATTACTTTGGGAGTACCGGTAGCAGTTTGGTCGGCGATCTTTGTAGCGGATGTAATTATGCGAAAGAAAGATTATGCCGAGGCAGATTTATTTAACCCATCTGGGCGATATGGTTCGTGGAACTTCAATTCACTTGCCTTGATTGTTGTCGGTTCAATTATTGGTTGGGGATTTGTCACAAATACTTCAGCCTCTTGGCTTTCGTGGCAGGGCTACTTCCTTGGAGTTATCGGAGGCAAGAACGGGCCTTGGGCTTATGCAAATATTGGGGTAATCCTTGCTTTGGTTATCGGTTTTATTGGACATCTGCTTTTAGCTAGAAAATCAATTAAGAAGCAAGAGGCATAAAAAAAGCCCCGCAGTTACGCGGGGCTTTAATCTTTTATCTCTTAGATAAATGAAGTTGTAAGTGCAACGGCAACACCTGAGATTGCAATCCAGGTGAACCATGATGCAGCAGTACGCATACGCCATTTTTCTAGTGCCGGGTCAACATCTGCCCGACGTGCACGAATCACAATTCCAAGTGCAATGAATGCAGCTAGGAAGTAGTGGAAGACGTTTGCGCCAGCCATAAGTACCCAAGTAGATGCATATGAACCTTCAAATGCGCCGGTGTCTTTCACGATGAAAGGCATGTTAGCGATTTGATGGATCTGGTAATAGAAACCATATGCATAAGCAAGAAGTGAGATCACGGTTAGGTTGCCGACGGTCTTCGGATTGCGTTGAGCAATCTTGAAGACAATGGCGGCAAGTAACAATGGATAGATACTCATCCAGCCAGATGCAGCACTGAAGTGATGTCCGCCCTTAGGTATCCAGCCATTGTTGGCATTTAGATTGCGAAGGTAGAAGTAGGTAAAGATCATGCCGAAGACGAACGAACCGTCAGCCACGATCAATAGTCGAACTCCTAGACGTTCACGACGACCAATTACTTCTGGCGCATCATGATGGACGTGGAATTTTGTGTCAGATGACATTACTTAACCGCCTTTCCATATCCATATGGATCACTTGTTACTACTGGTGGAGTATCGAAGTTAACTAGTGGAACTGGATAAGGAACTGTCCATTCCAATGTCTTCGCGCCCCAAGGATTCATAGGAGCGATAATGCCGTGGCGCCATGAGTGAACAACTCCCCATAGAAGAACGATGAATCCAATTCCAACACCGTAGGCACCAATGGTGCTAACCATGTTTGAAACGTGGAAGGTATCGGCGTAATCAACTACGCGACGAGGTTGGCCTTCTGCTCCAGCGGTAAACATTCCGAGGTAGAGAACTTGGAAACCAAGTTGAATAAACCAGAATGCAACGTAGCTTGAGCGCTCGTTAAACATCCGGCCAGTCATCTTAGGGAACCAGTAAACCAAACCAGCAACTGCGCCAGTTAGAGCCGAGCCCATCAAGGTGTAGTGGAAATGCGCAGTTACATACATAGATCCATGTAGGTAGTTATCTGCTGGCACATCTGAAAGATAGAGACCAGTAATTCCACCGACCAACATATTCCAAAGGAATGCGTAAACGCAGAGCATTGGCATCTTGAGCCAAGGCTTTCCATTCCAAAGGGTTCCAAGAATTACTAGGAAGATCAGACCAGTTGGGATTGAGATCATTTCAGTCGTGACCATGAAAGGTCCGTTAAGCATTGGCATCCAACCAGACATGTACATATGGTGGGCCCAAACTAGAACTGAGAGACCAGCAATTCCTGCAAAGCCGACAATTGCTGCGGTGTAAGAGAACAGAGGTTTTCTTACGAAGACCGGAACAATTTCCATAAGGATTGCAACACCTGGAATCAGGATTACATAAACCTCAGGGTGTCCCATGATCCAGAAGAGGTGGGCATATAGCCAACCACTTCCACCGAAGTTGGCATCAAAGAAACTGGTCATGAAAGTTCTGTCGAGTGCTGTTTGAATCATTGCCAACATGAAGGTTGGGAATGCAGGAACAGCAAGTGCTACAGAAATTGTTGCGCCAATTACGAAGATTGGAACCCGGTTCCAAGACATTCCCTTAGCGCGCATTGCAACAACAGTCGCGGTGATATTTGCACCAGCGACTGCGGTTGAAAATGCAAAGATGATGATGGTTGCAAGGAAGGCGTTCATTCCTGGACCAGCCTGGATGCTTAGAGGTGCGTAAGCGGTCCAACCGGTTGGAATTCCACCCAAGAACCAAGCAGAACATAGGACTGGAATCGCGGTAAATAGAACCCACCAAGAAAGTGCATTAAGTCTTGGGAAGGCCATATCGGCTGCGCCAATCATGATCGGCATGATGAAGTTACCAAAAGGACCGGTTGCAACGATGATCATCGCAATGATCATTGTGATTCCATGAAGTCCAACAAGTGAGTTGTAGACAGATGCGGTGATGAAGTGACCACCTGGCATTGCCAAGTTGGTACGAATCATCATTGCCATGGTTCCGCCAACTGCCAACATGGTAATTACACCCACGAGATATTGGATTCCGACAACTTTGTGGTCGGTGCAATATTTAAAGTAGCGCTTAATGCCTTGGCCATCGCCAGCTAAGTAAAGCTGCTCTTCAGCAGTTAGATCTTTACCGATCAACCAACGCCAAGGTCCAATGAAGGCACCGATTCCAACTAGGAAACCAACGCTCCACATAAGCATTGAGGCAAGAAGTGTGCGGTTGTAATGCTGGAAGTTAACCGTTGCATCATCAGATGAATTGTTATTAAGTAAGTAATAAGTACCGAGTGCAAAGATGATTCCGACAACGAGACCGGTACCAGCATTTAACTTAGTGATAAGTGACTTACTTGGATTAGGGATCGGACGCGAGCTAACCCGATTATCTAATGTGGTCATGCTGTGTGTCCTCCTTGTGCAGTTACCCAATTATTGAAATCAGCCGTGGTTACAACCGCGCCATTGGTCTCCATGTAAGCATGGTAGAGACCGCAAAGTTCGGCGCACTTAACATCGAAGGCGCCTAACTTATTTGGCTTGGTTTGAACAGTTGTAGTTTGGTATCGATTTGCATCTGCCTTAACACCCAACTGGACTGGCCAGAATGAGTGGTTAACATCTTCCGAAATAATCTTGAAGATAACCGGCTTATTGATTGGCAGCATTAGCTCGTTAGAAGTGACACCTTGTGCTGGGTAATTAAAGGACCAGACCCATTGGGATCCGGTTACTTCAACAACCATCGCATTTGGTGCATCTTTAGTTGCAGCTTCTGCCGAAGAGTTAAGTTCGATTAAGCCATAAAGAATTGCCACTAAGGCAAGTAGTGAAGACATAACTCCGAAGAGCGAAATTCCCAGACGATTAGTCCGAGTTGCCGGACCATCTTCTGGAGGAGTATCGCCACGATGGCCATGTCGGAAGGTGTAGGTGGCCATACTTAAAACAAAGCCACAAACAGGCGCCGAGATCCAAGTGAAGATAACCATTAAACGTTCAATGGCGCGCATATCTGTACTCATCATGGTTGGCATCCACTTTGTGTAAAACTTGCCACCTAGGATGACGAAGCCGGTTGTGTAAAAAACCGCCCAGCCAAGGGTTTCAAGAACATCTTTGCGCTTTAGGAATTTAGTAAAACGTTCTCCCGGAGTTGGATTTAATTCAGGTGCGTTGTGATCACTCATGCGACAGTTACCTTTCCTGACATGTATCCATAAGCTGACATCACGCCACCGAACTTACGGTAGGTGCCATCGCCACATGGGTATTCGCAGTTCCAGACGTAATCGCCTTTGCTGCCGGTTAAGAATGAGAATGTAACTGTGTGACCAGCATTCCTTGTTTCAGCATCCTTCGTTGGAATTGGATCGCCATTGTCCTTAGCTTCAACTTTAGGAAGCGGAACATTTATAAATAGTGGATCCTGAGTTCTAGTTGGCAAGCCGTGAAGTGTGAAGGTGTGCTGAACTTGGTCCGGTGGAATTGATGTCTGGGCAACACCATCAAATGTTGCAGTGCCTCCAACAGTTCCGACTACCTTGCCAAAGTAAGGGTTATTTAATTCTTCACCGCTGTCATAGACGTGAATTGTCATTGTTATATAAGTATGTGCTGGAAGGACAACATGTGTGCTTGGACCATATTGTGGATAGCCGGTCTGCTTATTTACTTTGGCAGCGGCCGAACCATCCTTAAGCGCTGTTTCACCATCAGGGTAAACACCCATGGTGACGGCANCTTTCGGATAACTCATTCCATTAACACTGATCGAATCAGCAGACTTTGTTGCGTAGATTTTTCCTTGGGGATCACCACTCACTGAGTGAAGTGTTAATCCGACAGTCGCAACGACTGCTACTCCAAGTAGAGTTCCAACTAGAGCGCTGGCAACTCTCTTAGAGGCAGTCATATTTGAACTTGCCATTTATGATGCCTTCCCTGTTTCTGTTGTATGTCCGGATTTAATCGGCAATGCAAAAAGATTGCATTCTGATGTGGTTTGGGTAACAACCATTGCTACAGGGTACGCTTATTCACGGGTAATTCACACACTTTTGGGGGGTCAATCTTGAGGCTAAACCCAGCTTGGGATCTGGCCTTTCTGGCGCTGCTTTCGAGTCTGGCGGGCTGGTACTTCTTTGAAAACTGGGTGAGTCAAGTGGTTTCTAGGGGGCGACAAATCCTCTTCTACCTCGGCATAAGTCTGGCTCTTATTTTATTGGTTGGCCCGATTCCACATTTGGCCGTTCGTAACTTCACCTTCCATATGGTTCAGCACGTTGGGCTGATGATGCTGATTGCCCCGCTGCTGGTTCTGGGCTCACCGATCAAATTAGCGCTCGCCTCAAAGAGTCCCAAGGTCTCAGGATTAGTGCGCGGCCTAGGTCGAAACCTATTACTTCGTCAATTATTTCGCCCAGAAGTTGGCTTTGGCATTTTTCTGGCAACTTTAATCGCAACCCACTTTTCACCACTAGCCGATGCCGGCATGACTAATAGCAATATCCATGTCCTTGAATTATTTATGTTCTTAATCGGTGGCTTTATTTATTATTACCCAGTTCTAAAAGGCAACCCAACGCCTTTCCAAGTTCCTTATTTTGCTCGGGTTCTTTCGCTCTTTGCGATGATGCTCCCAGAAACAATGACTGGATTCTTTTTATATTCTGGAAATAAACTTTTACATGCAATCCCGACGCAAATGTCAAACATGAAGGGGATGTCAGAACAACACTCAGGTGGCGCAATAATGTGGGCCATGGGAATGCTGATTGATGCAATTTGGATTGCATCGGCAGTAAATGATTGGATTCAAAATGAGAAGGCAGTTAGCGAAGGATTAGATCAACATGAGCACTAAAGAAGTCGATCCAAAAAGAAAGTGGTTACTGATCTTTATTCCCGTATGCCTAGTCATGGGAGTTCTTGAATTCTTTCGTGGCCTATCTGGAAATTCGCGGAGTTGGCTCTACGTCTTTGAGTGGCCATTCTTTGGCTTGTTTATTTATTACATGTATTGGAAGTTAGGGCAACCACAACCAGATTGGGATGAAAGTGATGATCCTAAACGCGAAATCGATTGATTAAAAATTACCAACTTTGGTGAAGTGGGCGACCTTCGGCATAACCAGATGCAGATTGAATTCCAACAACAGCTTTCTCGTGGAAGTCGGCGATACTGGTTGCGCCTGCATAAGTAAATGAAGAACGAACTCCAGCAATAATCTCATCTAATAAATCTTCAACGCCAGGGCGGGCTGGATTTATATACATACGTGATGAGGAAATTCCCTCTTCAAATAGGCCTTTTCGCGCCCGATCAAAGGCACCTTCAGTGGCGGTTCGGGCAGCAACCGCGCGAGCAGATGCCATGCCAAATGATTCCTTGTAAAGGCGACCATTTGAATCACGATTTAAATCACTTGGCGATTCAAAAGTTCCAGCGAACCAAGAACCGATCATTACTTGGGATGCACCAGCAGCTAGTGCGAGGGCAACATCGCGCGGATGGCGCACACCACCATCAGCCCAAACATGTTTTCCATGCTTTGCAGCTTCAGCGGCGCATTCAAGAACTGCGGAAAATTGTGGGCGACCAACACCGGTTTGCATACGAGTCGTGCACATGGCACCTGGTCCAACACCAACTTTAATAATGTCAGCGCCGGCCTCAATTAAATCTTTAGTACCAGCAGCCGTGACCACATTTCCAGCAACGATTGGAATCTTTGGTGAAATCGCGCGGATTAATTTAAGGGCTTCGATCATCTTTACTTGGTGACCATGGGCGGTATCAACAACTAGAACATCGGCACCGGCATCTATAAGCGCCTTCGCCTTAGCCGCAACATCGCCATTAATTCCAACTGCGCAAGCAATACGAAGTTTGCCATTTGAATCCAGGGCCGGCTTGTAGAGAGTTGCTCGAAGCGCACCAGTCTTAGTGAGAATTCCTACTAACTTTCCAGAGCTATCAACCACCGGTGCAAGTTTGCGCCGTTCTGCATTTAGAAAATCGAAGGCGGCTCTTGGATCAATATCGCTTTTGATTGTGACCAAGTCTTTACTCATGATCGTCTCTAATTGCGTGAATCGATCGACTCTTTCGCAATCGGCTTCGGTAACGATGCCAACTGGCTTGTTGTCCTTAACAACGATCAAGGCGCCATGCGCGCGCTTGTTAATTAGATCAATGGCATCGGCCACAGTGTTGTGGGGTTCGAGGGTTACTGGGGTATCAAAGAAAGTATTGCGTTCCTTCACCCATTTAATAACTTCGCTAACGATTTGTAACGGAATATCTTGTGGAATTACGGCGATGCCACCGCGGCGAGCAATAGTTTCGGCCATTCGGCGGCCAGAGATAGCGGTCATATTCGCAACAACTAAGGGAATAGTCGTGCCAGTTGCATCACTTGACGCGAGATCTACATCCATACGACTTTGGATTTCAGAACGGCTTGGGACTAAGAAAACGTCCTCGTAAGTTAGATCGTGACTTGGATTATTTATGAATCGCACGTGGGGCAACTATACCCCTAACCCTGACCGATAACCTAAGCGCATGTTTGGCATCGTGGGTGGGGGCACAGAATTCCTGCTTTGGACTGCCACTTTAGGGGCGCTCGTCGCGACCGTCTTTCATTGGCATAGAGTCAGCGTTCATAATTTCCGAAATATTTTCATTAGAGTTTCAGCAATTTTCCTGATTCAATTTCTATTCGTTGCCTCACTAGGAGTCGAATTAAATAAGTTTGGAAATTTTTACTCATCTTGGAGCGATCTACTTGGGCTTAATAATGATTTATCGAAAGTTGCAATAAGCCCGCAATCATTAGCCACGATCTCAGCTAATGATGTTATGAGCGCAAAACGAACTCCTGGCGGAAGTTTAATTTTTCGTGAAGTAATCACGGGTTCGGCCTCAAATATCTCTAATCATGTTTATGTTGTTGCATCGCCAAGCATTAGCAAAATTTTAGAAAATAGCGTCTCCCCCCAACTACCTACCAATTACCAAGTAGTTGAACTCTTTCCGGGTTATCCCGGTGTTCCTGAAACTTGGATCGGCACTCTGCACGGAATCGAAACTATGGAGAACTTAGAAATAGCTGGCAAGATTCCACCGACAATTGCAATTATTCCATCGATCAATGTTGTGCGAGGTCTTGATACTGAATGCCTAAATATTCCAGGAACATCCCAGGTCGAAACTTGGCTGACTACCGATATGCGAATTTTTGCCCAGAAATTTATTGGATTAGATGATCGCAAGTGGTCGACCTTTGGTTATTCAACGGGAGGTTGGTGCGCTGCCGAGTTAGCAATTCGCCATACAGACATCTACCAGCATGCGATCTCACTTGCCGGATATTTCTCCCCGAGTTTTTCGGCGGGAGTAAATAAGCGCGAACGCCATGTCTTGATGGGCGATTACGATCTTGCAAAAATTGTTAAAGGCCAAGCGACAAATCCTGATTTACTGATTATGTATTCCAAGAGCGATAAATTCTCATTTAGCTCGATGAATAAATTTATCGCTGGAGTAGGCACTTCAATTCCAATAAAATTAGTGGAGATTCCTCACGGTGGTCACAATATTAAAATCTGGCAACCATTTGTGCAGACTGGATTTAATTGGCTGGCGCAATTAAGTGCGCCAAAAACAGTGGAGAATAAAGGTAATTGACTAGACCGAGTGTGATCTAAATCCGGAGATAAATTTCTCCGCGCGCAAGGCCGCCCAGCCAACTTTCGGTAGCTCGCTCGCTTTTGGATAAATAACGTAACGGGTCTGCCACTCTGGCTGAAACTTTGCATTAAATCGGTACAAAGATTCAACTTGAAACCAATTTGAAAAGAAGCGAATTAGATTTCTAGTTCCGCGAGTAATTGGGCCAGCACTGATTTTGTCAGCTCTCTCGAAGAGCGATCTAAAGGCAGCAAAGTTGAGAGAGATATGAGTGATGCCGTCTTCTTTGGCATACTCGACAGTTTCAGCAATGATCAATTCATTTAAACCAGGATCAGTCCCACGTTCACGTTGCATGCGATCAAGTGAGAGACGGTGATCACCCCATGGAACAAAATAGAGAAATCCTTTGATTTGCCCTTCAAGTTCGGCAATCGTGATCAAACAATTTGCATCGCGTGCTTCAGCAAATCGATCCATCGACATTGAGAAACCGCGCTCGGAGACGCCATAACGCCATTCCTTTGCAAGTTTACGAAGTTTTGAAATTTCCTCAGTGCTTAACTCACTAATACGCGCAGTCCGAGTGGTGTAACCCTTGCGACGAATTCGATTGACCATCTGGCGAACATTTGCCATTGGGCGACCTTCAAGTGTGAAATCTGTAACTTTAATTACTGCTTCATCGCCAATATCTATCGCCAACATATCGGCGCGCTCTACCCAGACTTCGCCACCGATATCACTTGCTCCCATAACAGCAGGAGTCCACGCATGCTCTTTTGCAATTGTTAGGAAGTTATCGATTGCCTCACGCCAGAGTGAATACTCACCAAAAGGATCACCACTCGCGAGCATCACACCGCCTTGCACTCGATAAGCGATTCCGGCTTTGCGATTATCAGACCAAACAACACTCTTATCTGCTCTAGTTGCAAAGTAGCCAAGGGAATCTTGATCTTGATCATGATTAATTAACGAAAATACTTGTTCCAGATCTTCATTCGACATTTTAGGTATCGGTGCCACACGTCTAAAGAAGAGCCAAACTGGGACTATTAAAGTGAAGAGACCCATAGTCAGTAGTGCAATATCAACCGTGTTTGAGACTCTTTCGGAGGTGAATTCAACCGGACCAGTTACTCCGATCATTCCTTCTACAACCGTTAGAAGAATATTCTTTAGCGAAGGATTTCCAACTAAATCATTACTGTGACGGAAATAAATCATGAAAGTGCCAGAAACTATTACTAAAGAAACGCCAATTAATAGCGCCCTTACAGGTGCAAACTTAGTTGTTGGGTCTGAGACAGCATAAAATTCGTTTCGACATAAGATAAGTAAAATTAAAAGTCCGGCAGATACTAATATCTGAATTGGATGCCGATGGATTCTAAAGGCATCAGAAATAACATTTAAAGCTAATGCGGCGATAGCAAAGTTTCTTGCTCTAGATTTCCGGCGCTTTAGGCCTCGTGCCACAATAATTAAAAGGATTCCGGTAAATACCGCGGTAGAAAAGGCGGTTGCATTAATCAATACGGGCACGTAATGGTCCAACTTATTTGCTTGAGGTCGAAACTTTCTAAGCATATTTGCCAAAATATTAAATATGCCAAATAGATAGGCAGCGCGTCCAAAGAAAGTCGGAGCAGAATTTGCAATTTTATTAATCATCTAAATACTCCGGTATGTCCAAGTGAGTAACGCCCAGGTTGCGGGTAGATCGAAAGTCCGTGCGGCTCTTTGCCCACCGCAATTTTAGTTAAGAATTTTCCATGCTCGATATCAAATACGTAGACCTCATTGTTGTAGCGGCCAGAGACCCAGAATTCCTTTCCATCAGCAGAAATTCCACCCATATCTGGCGAACCACCTCCAGGAATCTTCCATTTCGCAACCAAGGCATTATCGCTAAAGCGAAGAACCGAGACACTTCCTTCGCCACGATTTGTGATTAGTAGGTTCTTAGAATCACGAGTGACATATTCACCATGGGCGGCCTTACCTGTTTTAATAAATCCAAATGAGCCAAAGTTGTCGGCAGGCATGGTCCAGATTCCATCAGACATCATGTCGGCGACATAGAAGGTGCTGCCATCGGGTGAAATTTTTATATCTTGTGGCATTGGTTGCTTGTTGTAAGTCGTTGGAATTTTGGCGTACTTAAGGACCTTCATCTTTGCGGTATCAACCAACATTAGCTCGCCACTAAATTCGCAAGTTGCCACAAAAAATGTTCCATCTTTGCTCCAGTCAGCATGATTTAAGCCATCGCATTTAACTGGAACCGTCTTCCTAATCGCCATTGTGTGTGGATCACGAAAAACCAATTGGCGATCGGCTTCTGCCATAACAATCGCATATTTACCATTTGGCGTGAAATAGAGATTGTATGGATCATGAACCGCAACTGATTTGCCAAGAGTTACGGTCATTGGATTGATCGGAGTTAGGAAATTTCCTTCATTGTCATTTACCCAAAGTGTTTTTAGATCCCATGATGGGACAACATGTTGTGGGCCGCGTGGAGTTTTCCATGTAGCAATTACCTTGAAGGTCTTTGGATCAATTACGGAAATTGTGTTGGAGGTATGGTTTGGTACATATACGCGCTCGGGCATATCTTTAACAACAGGGCTAAGATGATTTGGGCGATCTGCGGCATAGATATCGTTCTGATCTAGTACGGGCGGCATACCTGCGAGTGGAGCGCTCGCGCCCGCTGGCACTATTCCAAGCGCTAAAACAATAATTGCAAATAATGCGGACAGCTTTTTCACGCAGCTCCTCCAAGTAGTTCGGTAAGGGTTACTGGAGTTAAACCCTTTGCATGCAAATTCTCGATAAGCCTTGGTAGCGCGTCGATCGTATTTTGATGGCCAAAGTGCAGACTAATGATGCTGCCATTTTTTACATCTTTTGCGACATTGGAAAGAACTGCTGCTTTACCTGGATCTTGGTAATCATGGGAATCTACATCGTAGGAGATGCAATTTTTATAACCATATTTAAGCGCGGTTTTTCTAATCAGCGCCGTGGAGTATTGCGTGCCTGATGGGCGAAACCACTTGCCATGATTGCCAATTAATTTCTTAAGTTCATTTGCGCAGCCGGCAATCTCCGAATCAACTTTTGCGGCAGAAATGGTTTTCATCTGCGTATGTGTCATGGTGTGATTGCCAAGATCATGTCCGCCATCCAAGATTGTCTTGGCGATACTTGGTTCGCTTGCCAAAAATGTGCCGACCGCAAAGACGCTAACTTGGGTCTTAGTGCTACTCAATATATTTAATAAGGTATGCGCAATTTTTAGATCGCCAGCGCCATGGAAGGTCAGGGCGACCCTAGGAGTCGAACGTGAACCATGGGCAATATCTGGCGATGCGGCGCTGGCCAGGGCGCTGAAAGGAAGCTGCATCAGCCCGCCTACGGCGATGGCGCTACCGACCAAAAAGTTACGGCGAGAGATCGTCATAATCGAAGGATACTCGCGTGGATAGGGCGATCTTGTGCGGGAAGTGGGTGGGAGTTGCTACTGTTTTGGCACCCGCTGAAATGGAGAGCACTTGAGCGAAGACGACGAGAACTCAGAGGATATTGTCACTGAGGAGATGCTTTGGGAGCGGATTCCTGAAGTTGAAGGGCTTGATCGTGCCAATACTTATTATGAATTGAGTGCGCGAATTTATGCGCGCGGACAATATGACGAGGCGCTGGCTTTAGCTGAAACCGCTCGCGATATTTATGCCGAATTGGGTTCGGTTGCTCCTTCGGATGGTCTAGCTCAGGCTTACTCTGCAATTGGCTATAACTTAAATCAACTCAAGCGAATCAATGAAGCCGCAAATGCCATGAGCAAAGCAGTCGAATTATTGCGCGAATCAAAATCGCCAATGGCGATTGATCTGGCCTGCACATTAGGTGAGTGGTGGTTTAGTTCAAAGGAATATCAAAAAACTATCGATTGCATGAGCGACTGCGTCCAAGAACATTTAGTTGATGGCAACGACAGTGGCGCGGCAAATGATTTATATCTAATTGGTTGCGCACAACGCGAACTTAAGAATTACGGTGATGCGCTTGAAGCATTTCAAGAGGCCAGAACTTATTTCAAGAAGTTAAAGGAGGTTATCAACGTGGGTCGTTGTGATCAAAAGATCGCCCATTGCCTAATAGAACTTGGCGATGGCGAAGCGGCCTTGATTTCAGCACAGAAATCACTTGATGTTTTCAATACCGCGCACGATCACTATCGTGAGACTTACTCAATGCTGGAAGTAGGCAAAGCACAAATCTTGGCTGGTCAAGAAGAGACTGGTCTAAATACCTTAGATCGCGTCTTAGAGATTGCTACGGAATCAGACAATAAAGATTTTGAATTCATCGTTGAGATAGAACGACGCATTGCAGAAGTCCTACATAAATTGGGGCGCGATGATGAGGCTGATGAAATCGAAAGAAGAATCGCTGCTGTTGCCGAAATAATCGATAACGATTAATTATTAAGGTGTTGCATTGCCCAGGCATACATGGCAATTGCACCTGCGGCAGAAGCATTCATAGATCTCGTTGAACCATATTGGCGAATCGCCAGGACAGTCTGGCAAATAGCGACCGCCTCATCTGACATGCCGGCACCTTCTTGTCCAAAGAAGAGCACACATTTTTCTGGCAGCCGTGTCGTTTCAAGTTCCTTAGAAATTGGCAGATTGTCGATTCCAATTATTGGAGTCTCATTTTCGGCACACCAATTGGCAAAGTCTTGGACGGTTGGGTGATGAAGCACATGTAGGTATTTATCGGTAACCATAGCCCCGCGCTTATTCCAATCGCGCTTTCCAACGATATGTACCTTCTCAACATTGAAGGCATTAGCTGTGCGAACTACCGAGCCAATATTTAAATCATGTTGCCAATTTTCAATTGCAATTTGAAGTTTATGTCGTTTGGTATCTAAGTCAGCGACGATTGCTTCAACGCTCCAGTAGCGATACTTATCTAATACATTCCTGCGATCGCCATTTTCAAGTAACTCTAAATCAAAGTGAGCATCAGTTGGCCACGGCTTTGGGTGAGGTCCGACTCCGACAACTGGATAGAATTCGCCAGGTCCAATTTCTGCGGTGGTCATATCGCAACTTTAGGGGGAGTTAGTGGTTAAGGAAAAATCCTGGCTTCCAATTTATCTCGCTCTTGGTTTTATCTGGGGCTGCTCATTCATCTTCATTAAGTTAGGTCTCGAGTTTCTAACGCCGCAAGGCGTTGCCTTTGGTAGATGCGCCCTCGGGTCAATAACACTTCTAATTATTTTGAAGGTTAGAAAAATCTCCCTTCCAAGTGGCACCAAAACTTGGTTTTACCTTTGGATTGTTTCGCTCTTGCTAAATGTTATTCCTGGAGTGCTTTTTGCATTTGCAGAACAACGAGTGACTTCCATTCTCGCCGGAATAATTAATGCCTGCACGCCCTTGGCAAGTGTCATAGTTACGTTAATTGCATTTCGTGATCAGAAACCTAAGGCCTATCAACTTCTAGGTTTGGTAATTGGTGGATTGGGAGTTGCGACAGTTCTCGGAGTCTGGCGCGGCATCGGTTCTAATTCTGGAGTTGGCGTAATCGCCTTGCTCGCCGCGGTTACTTGCTACGGACTTTCTTTTCCGATTATTCGCAAGTACTTGACGCCGCTTAAGTTGCGATCTGAAAGTTTGGCCGCTGGCCAAGTAACTTCTGGAGCAATAACCCTGCTGCCATTCTTTCTAATAAATGGCATTGCCAAAGATCAGTACCGAGTCGGTCCAGTTTTGGGAATGCTTGCCCTTGGAATCTTTGGTAGTGGAATCGCCTACATTTGGAATTTTAGAATCGTTGAATTAGCGGGTGGTTTTATTGCAAGTAGCGTCACCTACCTGACGCCTGTCGTAGCGGTGATAGTCGGTGCGATTTTCCTTGGCGAGAAAGTTTGGTGGTTTGAGCCACTTGGTGGCCTTGTGGTGCTCTTTGGCGCGGCCATTTCGCAGGGTAGGTTCAATCGACTACTTAAAATTGAAAGCAAGGCATAATTACCTAATGCGCAAAATCGGAATAGCCATTACGGCCCTTGGCCTATCGCTATCCACTATTGCACCGGCGAATGCAAACTTACTTCCTAAGTCTTTTTTGAAGTTAGCTAACTCTCCCGCACTAGCTCATCCAGGAATCATCGTGATTAATCCAAATAGCAATCAAACCCTCTTCGAAGATAATGCAGATACTTTGCGAGCCCCGGCCTCGGTTCTCAAATTAGTATCTATGACTACGGCTGTAAAAACTTTGGGCGTTGATAAAGTTTTTAACACTTCAATTTATGCGACAAACCAAGCGGATACTTTTGCATTGATCGGCGATCGGGATCCCTGGCTAACAGCTACCCCATACGAAGCAAAGAAGTACCACCGTGCTTTTTCGCCCTCATTAATAAATGCGATCCTTAAAGAGCACCCAGAAATGCGCACAATTAATTTAGATGTGAACGGTGTTTATTCAGCTGATTTAGAGATCCTGAAGCGTTTTTATCGCCATCACTTGACCATCAATATAAATCAGATGCCATCTATTGAAGCAGCAAAGGCTGAGGCGACAACTAAGTTGGCCGAGATTCAATCTCCACCTCTAAAAGATATTGTGCAATTTACCTTGCTTTGGTCTGACAATATTTTGGCAGATCGGTTAGCGAGATCGGCTGGACTTCAGCTTGGACTTGGCACTGATGTTGCTGGAATTCAAGGTGCCTTTGATAGAACATTAACTGAATTGGGTGTTTCGACAGATGGTCTCCAGGTTTTTGATGGAAATGGTTTATCGCATGAGACGAGAATTTCGGCGCACACTGTTGCCAATCTATTAATAAAGATCAAAGAAGATCCTGCGCTTTCAGTTATTTATGAAGGCCTGCCGCTTGCGGGAAAAACTGGAACTTTGAAAACTCGTTTTGTTAAAGATGCACCTAAGGCGGTTGGTCTAGTTAAAGCAAAAACTGGCTGGATTGATACCTCTGTCAGCCTGGCTGGATATGTAAATGTTGGTGCAGAACAATATGTATTTGCCGTAATTGCCGATCATGTGAAGCCATATGAAACATATCGCGCACAGGCACGAATTGCGATTGACAAGATGCTGGCAACAATTGCGAAGCCGGCCTAATGTATAAATTAAGAATTGCGCCATATGTAGCGTTGATGAAATTAAGAGTTGTAGAACTCTTACTAGTCACAACGCTCCCAGCCTTATTTTTAGCGGCTAAGGCGACGCCTTCCTGGAAAATCACGATTGCAACTCTTATTGGTGGCACTTTGGCTGCCGGCGCCTCAAATGCTTACAACATGATCATTGAAGTGGATTCCGATCGCTTAATGGCACGCACCGCAAAGCGACCAATTGTTAATGGAGATGTTTCTGAATCACAGGCATTTATTTTCGCTTCTGCCCTAACCATTGTTTCGCTCTTAATTTTCTCAATCTTTACAACGGTACTTGCAACAATTCTGACTGCAGCGGCGATTGTCTTTTATGTCTTTGGTTACACAATTGGGTTAAAGCGTCGCACCTCGCAAAATATAGTTTGGGGTGGCGTTGCAGGTTGCATGCCGGTTCTAATCGGCTGGGCAGCAATCACTAACTCACTTTCACTAACCGCCTGGCTCTTCTTCTTCTTAATATTCTTCTGGACGCCACCGCACTTTTGGGCTCTAGCAATTAAATATAAAGATGATTACGCCGCGGCTGGAATCCCGATGTTGCCGGTCGTAGCCTCAATTAAAAATGTGCGAAATCAAATGTGGTTCCACACAATCGGAATGATTCTCTGCTCATTTGGCGTGGATGCCAGCGCGCATTTGCCTTGGTGGTGCTGGGTTATTACGGCAGTGATCGCTCTTGGGTTTGTGCAGCAATTAATAAGCATTGATGGCGAAGATTCAAATAAGGCAGCTGCCAAGTTATTTCACTGGTCAATTACTTACTTGACTGTTTACTCACTGCTCTTGGTTATTGCAGTGCTTGTTGCAAATCCTTAATTAGATCGGACGAATGTTCTAGCCCGACAGATAGGCGCGCCAAAGAATCAGTAATGCCCATGGAAGCTTTTGTTTCGGCATCTAATCTGCGATGAGTCGTAGATGATGGATGTGTTATTAAAGATTTACTATCGCCCAAGTTATTGGAGATATCAATAACCTTGAGTTGATCCATAACTTCAAAGAGTGCTTTAGATCCGCCATGAACTTCAAAACTAAGAGTTGTACCACCACCGCTCATTTGTTTTTGGGCAGTTGCATAACCTGGATGAGTTTTAAGTCCTGGGTAATTAACGCTCTCAATCTTTGAGTTTTGTGCTAAAAATTCGGCAACCACCTGAGCGTTTTCGTTCATACGATTAACTCTCATTGAAAGTGTCTCTAAAGATTTAACCAAGACCCAGGCATTGAAGGCGCTAAGAGTTGGGCCGGTATGTCGGATAAATGGATTTAAGTATGAGTGGATGTAATCAAAGCTGCCCAGAATCGCGCCGCCAAGTACTCGACCCTGCCCATCGATATGTTTTGTAGCTGAGTACATAACAACATCCGCGCCATGTTGCAATGGCTTTTGCAAAATAGGCGATGACATAGCGTTATCGACGATAACTGTCGCACCTACTTTATGCGCCAGATCGCTAACCACTTGCAGATCAACAATCTCTAGCATCGGATTACTTGGGGTTTCTATAAATACAACTTTGGTTGGCTTATTTAAAGCCTTTGCCCAAACTTCCGGATCATTTCCTTTAACAAATTCAACGCTGACGCCCCATTTAGGCAAGATTTCATTTAATACGACATAGCAAGAACTAAACATTGAGGCGGCAGCAACAATGCGATCACCGCTTTCAACCAGGCAGGCAACCGAAGCGAACATCGCAGACATTCCGGATCCGGTAGCAACACAAAACTCTGCACCTTCGATTGCAGCCAAACGCTGTTCGAACATTGCAACCGTTGGGTTGGCAAAACGACTATAAACAAAGTGATCTACCTCGTCGGTAAATGAATGAACCGCTTGTTCGGCGCTTGTATATGTGTAGCCACTTGTTAGGTACATGGCCTCACCGGTCTCACCAAATCCAGAGCGCGCTAGGCCGGCCCTTACTGCGAGTGTTTCTTCATGTAACTCCCAGTCAGGTGTGACATCACATGATTCGTTTGAGTATCCCCAAGGGCGATGTTGGTGCGACATGTTCGTAGTTTAGTGGTTATGGTTGAGAGGTGGCTACGCCCCCAGATTCAACTATTGCAATAAGTACAAGTGGCCTGACAAAGATTTATGGCGATCGCGCAGCGCTCTCCGATGCCACATTCACAGTTCCCGCCGGGACTATCTGTGGTTTTGTTGGTCCAAATGGCTCGGGCAAAACAACAACAATTCGAATGTTGCTTGGGCTAATTTCCCCAACCTCGGGCTCGGCATATGTTTTAGGTGAGAAAATTTCGCAACCAGAAAATTATCTCCCACGCGTGGGCGCCATGATTGAAGGACCGGCTTTTTATCCGGCGCTTTCCGGCGCGGAGAATTTAAAGGTTTTAGCCAATCTTGGCGGGTTTCCAATTTCACGAGTTACCGAACTTCTAGAAAAAGTCGGCTTAGGCGAACGCGGTCAATCTAAATATAAAACCTATTCATTAGGCATGAAACAACGACTAGGAATCGCAGCGGCACTCTTGCCAAATCCAGATTTATTAATTCTAGATGAACCAACAAATGGTCTCGATCCATCTGGCATTCACGAAGTACGCGAACTTATTCGATCACTTGCAAGATCCGGCACAACCGTCTTTGTATCTTCACATCTACTTAGTGAGTTGGAGATGATTTGTGAATCGCTGGTAATGCTCCGCGAAGGAAAGGTAATTTTCACCGGATTAACCCAAGAACTTTTAAAAGCCCAGACTCCGTTGATCGTTGCAATTCCAGAGTACGCAGTTGACCTGGCAAAATTAGTAGGAATTGTTACTGCCGCCGGGTTTACTTCCAAGGTGGTCGCTGAAAGGTTAGAAATAAGCGCGCCAGTTGATTGGTCGGCAACTTTGAATCGTTTGGCCTTTGAGGCTGGGATTACCTTGTCTGCCATCTCAAAAGTTTTACCAAGCTTGGAAGATACCTTCTTTGAAATGACAGGTGATGCCCAATGATTAATGTTGTTATTGCTGAATTGCGTAAGTTACGTCGACCAACCCTTCTACTTTCAACCTTACTTACTGTCGGATTGTTATCTGGATTATTTACATCACTAGTTTTTCTTCGCGTGGGCGCCAAGGGTGGCAATGGCAAGCGCGGCGAGGCAATCACTGCAGCAGAGTTAAGTCACGCTACCGGCTTCTTATATGGATTTAAGTTAGTTGGAACCTTTTTAGGTTTAGTTGCGCTATGCGTCTTTGCTTCGCAAACTGCACAGGAATACACCTACGGAACCCTTCGCAATCTCTTAGTTCGCCAGCCAGCTCGCATGAAGGTATTAGCTGGCAAATTTATCTCGATGAAAATATTTGCCGCGGCCATGGTTATCTTCGCCGGAACAATAACAATTTCACTTTCTTATGCTTTAGCTGGCCACGCAAAGGTCTCGACCAGCCTTTGGTCTAGCGGGGCAGCGATGCATCTGCTTGCCCAGGCCACTTTAAATATATTTATCCAAACCTTAAGTTTCGGTCTCTTTGGAATGATTCTCGGACTCTTATTTAGATCACCAATTAGTGCAATTGCAGTTGGGGTTATCTGGACCTTGATTTTGGAGACAATTCTTGGTGCGGTTATTTCAAGTACTAGTAAGTGGTTGCCTGGAGCCAATTTTTCAAATATTGGTGAAGGAGGCTCGCTTCTAGTTAGCTATAAACATTCACTGGCTGTGACTCTCTGCTATCTCTTGCTCGGTTCTTTAATCGTTTCAGTGCTTTTCAAAAGGAGAGATGTCGCAAATTAGCGACACCGCTACAAGTTAGCGAAATTTCTCAGCCTGGCGCCTTACCCTTGTGGGATTAACTTCCCTGGAGGTATTGATGTTTGTAAATCGGAGCAAGCGCGCGCGAGTAGTAATCGCTGCCATTCTCCTTTTCACATTAGTTAGTCCTACCTTCGCGCAGGCAAAAACTCCGGCCCCAACCCAAGCGCAGATTGATGCAGCTAAGGCGGCCGAAGCGGCGAAGGCTGCTGCAGCAGCTGCGGCACAAAATAATTTAAATAAAGCAACCCAAACCCTTAATCAATTAGTAGCCGTAGCAAATGCTGCAACTACCGCTTATAAAAAAGCGCAGAAAGATTTAGCTCTTGCTACAGCAAATGCAAATGCTGCTGCATTGCATGCACAAAAGACCCAAGCAGCGGTTAATGCAGCAAATCAAACTATTGGAAAGATGGCGGCCAATGCCTACAAAATGGGTGGCGATTTTACAAATATCAACTCAGTTCTTAATGCAAATGGGCCACAAGATTTAATTGATCGACTCTCAACTTTAAATAATTTAGGTGCGGCAAATTCGACTGCGCTCAAGCGATACCAAGCCGCAGAAGTTGTTGCAAAGGCAGCCCAAGCAGAAGCCGATCGCACTAAAGCAATTCAAGTTACAGCTACGGCAAAAGTTGCTGCAGCAAAACAAGCCGCGGATACTGCGAAAGCTGCACAACAAAAAGAGGTTGATCGATTAACAGCAATTCAAAATCAACTAGCCGCTGAACTAGCAAAGGCTAAGAATTTTAGAATTACCTTGGAGCAACAAAAGCAACTCTCACAACTAGAAGAGGCCAATTCAAATATTGCTGCCCAAACTTCTGGACAGTTTAAAGTTTGGCCTGATCGTGGTTTTAAAGGTCGCTCAACAATCCGATCAACTGACGCGATACGTTCCGATGCCGTTGCCTTTGCAAAGAAGCAGGTATTGGCCAGACTCCCATATGTCTGGGGCGCACAAGGACCGAACTCCTTTGACTGTTCTGGTCTGGTCTATGCCGCTTACCGCTCTGCTGGTCTTGGCTATCCAGCTTGGTCACGGCTAAATGCAGCGCTTTATTTTGTTGATACAAAGCGAGTTCCATTTAGCCAATTAGTTCCAGGTGACTTACTGTTCTATTCATATGATGGATCAGTTCAAAATATTCATCACATAACAATTTATGCTGGCAATGGGATGATGTGGGAAGCGAATTCAAAGCATGCCGGGCTCTTATATTCAAATATGTATAGCATCAAGGGCTTAATGCCATCTGGCGGTCGCGTTTAATTCTTTATTAGAGTGCTCCCATGAGCGCAGCTAATCCAGCAACGGTGGAACTTCGCCGAACCCTGCGTCCGTGGCTTTCAAATTTGCCGCCATATTCAAAAGCCTTGGTCGGTGTTTCCGGTGGCGCCGATTCTTTAGCGCTCGCAATTGGTCTTAAATTAGAGGCACAAAATTTTAATGTGGATGTAATTCCAGTAGTGGTCGATCACGGTTTGCAGGAAAACTCCGATGTAATAGCAAAATCAGTAGTTGAAAGATTGAAGGGGCTAGGTTTTGCTGAGGTTTTTTCAGCACGGACTCAGGTAACAATGCTTGATGGTTTAGAAGCTTCGGCTCGCAGAGCGCGTTACCAAATATTCAATCAGGCTTTAAATACATATGGCGCCGGAGTTTTTTTCTTGGGTCACACTGAGAATGATCAAGCCGAGAGTGTCTTACTTGGACTAGCACGTGGTTCTGGAACAAAATCGCTCTCTGGAATGGCCCAAGTTAATGGTGCATTTATTCGGCCGCTACTTAATCTTTCGCGTGAAGTAACAGAGGAAGTTTGTGCGGAAAATAAAATTGAATACTGGAGTGATCCACATAATTTAAATGAAGATTTCACTCGAGTTCGGGTACGCAAAAATATTTTGCCGCTGATGGAGAGTGAGATTGGCCCCGGAATCATCAAAGCTCTCGCCAGATCTGCCCGAATTTTGCGCGAGGATAGTCAGGCGCTGGATGCACTTGCTAGCGAATTCTTAGTTGGAAGATTGGTTAATGATCTGGAGATTTCAGAGTTGGCGGCTCTACCCAAGGCGATCCGCTCCCGAGTATTGCGACTGGCCATCTACTCGGCTGGGGCCCCGGCAGGCTCAATTTCCGCCGAACACCTCGAACCGATCGAGGCGCTGGTCACAGATTGGCACGGGCAAGGGGTTACTTCGCTCCCAGGTGGTGTGAAGGTCACCCGATTATCGGGCAGACTTTCGCTCTCATAACCGCAACTTTAGAAAGGCAAGCCACCTGTGGACTTAGCAACAACTGGCACCGATATCGAGAAGGTAATTGTTTCGCATGACCAGATTCTTGCCCGCTTAAAAGAACTTGCTGCTCAAGTTGAAAAAGATTACGCCGGACGTGACCTCTTACTAATTGGTGTACTAAAGGGCGCAGTTATGACTATGGCAGATTTTGCAAGATCGTTACAACGTCACATCGAGATGGATTGGATGGCGGTCTCTTCTTACGGCTCCGGAACAAAATCAAGTGGCGTAGTTAGAATTTTAAAAGATTTAGATCGAGATATCACCGGACGAGAAGTAATAATCGTTGAAGATATTGTTGATACCGGTTTGACCCTTGGCTGGCTTAAGTCAAATCTAGAGTCACGTGGTGCAAAGAGCGTTGAAATTTTAACCATGCTTCGCAAGCCAGATGCCGCAAAGGTTGAAGTTGATGTTAAGTATGTTGGTTTTGATATCCCAAGTGAATTTGTTGTTGGATATGGCTTAGATTTCAATGAAAAGTATCGCAACCTTGATTTTATCGGCGTACTAGCAAAGCACATGTACTCATGACAACTAAGAAACCTACTAAGAAGGCAGCGCCAAAGAGTTCAAAGCCAAATTTGAAACCGAAGTTGCCAGAAAATAAAGTAAAACTTCCAAAGATCAACTTCCGTCGTTTGATGCGCGGACCGTTGTTCTGGATCGTCATGGCCTTAATCGTTGTAAGCGTCTTTGGCAAGATTTCAACAAGCGGAAATCAATTTGTCAAGACTGATACCTCAACTCTTCTAGCTGCGATTAGTTCCGAGAAGGTTGAAACAGCAAAGATCATTGATAAAGATCAAAAGCTGGAAGTTATTTTAAAGAGCGGTCAATACATCAAGGGTTCACAACGCCTTTACTCTTCTTACGTAACTGGTGAAGAGCCAGGGATCGTTGAATTATTAACCAGTAATCCACCACCAAAGGCTTGGGATGTAACAGTTCCAACTCAATCATTGTTGGTCTCGCTCTTTATGAGCTTTGCGCCATTACTTTTAATTGGCTTCCTATTACTTCTATTTATGGGGAATGCCCAAGGTGGAAATCGAGTATTTTCATTTGGAAAATCTCGGGCGAAACTTCAAAATAAAGAGACTCCGACAAATACTTTCGCCGATGTAGCAGGCGCTGATGAAGCTGTCGCCGAATTAGTCGAAATTAAAGATTTCCTAGCTGCGCCACAAAAGTATCAAGATATGGGCGCCAAGATTCCAAAGGGAGTTTTACTCTACGGCCCTCCCGGAACCGGAAAGACTCTGTTGGCTCGCGCCGTCGCCGGTGAAGCGAATGTTCCGTTCTATTCCATTTCAGGTTCTGAATTTGTGGAGATGTTTGTTGGAGTTGGCGCATCTCGAGTACGCGATCTCTTTACGCAAGCAAAGGCAAATGCCCCAGCCATCGTTTTTGTTGACGAGTTAGATGCTGTTGGTCGGCAACGTGGTACGGGTATGGGCGGCGGCAATGATGAACGCGAACAAACGCTTAACCAATTACTTGTAGAACTAGATGGCTTTGAACCAAATAGCCAGGTCATTTTAATAGCTGCAACAAACCGACCAGATGTTTTAGATCCGGCCTTACTTCGACCAGGACGTTTTGATCGCCAGATTCCAGTTGACCGCCCAGATCTAAAGGGTCGCGTTGCAATCTTGAACGTTCATGCAAAGAACAAACCAATTGCCAAGAGCGTTGATATGGAAGAGTTTGCCAAGCGCACTCCTGGTTTTACCGGTGCTGATTTAGCCAACGTTTTAAATGAGGCCGCGCTATTAACGGCTCGCGAAAATGCAAAGGTAATCACAACTGAATATTTAGATGAGGCGATCGATCGCGTTATGGCTGGACCACAACGCAAATCACGTTTGATGACCGAAGAAGAACGTCGCATTACTGCTTACCATGAAGGCGGACACGCGCTTGTTGCGCATGCGCTTCCACAGACTGATCCGGTTCATAAAATTACGATCATGCCTCGAGGTCGGGCACTTGGTTACACCATGATCCTGCCGGAAGAAGATCGTTATGCAACAACTCGAAACCAATTATTAGATCAGCTGGCTTATTCATTGGGCGGTCGCGCTGCGGAAGAATTGATCTTCCACGATCCAACTACCGGCGCCTCAAACGATATTGAAAAGGCAACTAATTTGGCTCGTGCAATGGTTACGCAATATGGAATGACCGAGCGTATTGGTGCGATAAAACTTGGCGTTAGCGAAGGAGATCCATTCCTTGGCAAGACTTATGGCCACGAACGTGATTACTCAGAATCTGTTGCAAGTATCGTCGATCAAGAGATTCATGATCTAATTACAAATGCGCACCAAGAGGCATATGAAATTCTTGAAGAAAATCGAGCTACCTTGGATAAATTAGTAACGATTCTCCTTGAGAAAGAGACAATTCTTAAGGATGAGATCGAAGTTATATTTAAGGGCGTTAAGAAGGTCTCAAGGCGTCCAGCTTGGACCGGATCTGCAAACCGCAAACCAAGTGAACTCCCACCTGTTGCGATGGCGCCGGCTAAGAGCGGAATAGTAAGCGTTGCCGCGAAGGCACCTACTGAAGCTCCGATTGAAGTGAAGCCAGAAGTTAAGAAAACTCGCGCAAAGAAAAAAGTTACACCGCCACCTGCGGAGGCTTAAGTGAGTGAGATTAGTTCGGTATCGATGGGGCCACATGATGGAGGCGCCAAGAACGCCTTTGATCAGGCCCGCGCTGAACGCGCGGTTACCGAATTACTTCTAGCAATTGGTGAAGATCCAAATCGCGAAGGTCTGCAAGATACACCGGCTCGAGTAGCGAGAGCGCTTAAAGAAAACTTTGCCGGACTTTGGCAGACTCCGGAAGAAGTTCTATCAACGACCTTTGATATTGGCCATCGAGAATTAGTAATCGTTCGAGATATTGAAGTCTTCTCTCATTGCGAACATCACCTAACTCCTTTTCATGGAGTTGCGCATATCGGTTACATCCCAGGAGAACGTGGTCAGATAACCGGTCTTTCAAAGTTAGCCAGGCTCGTAGATTTGTATTCAAGAAGACCTCAAGTTCAAGAGCGCTTAACTTCGCAAGTGGCTGATGCACTAGTTGAAGTATTAGACCCAGCTGGAGTCATCGTTGTTATCAATTGTGAGCACCTGTGCATGTCTATGCGCGGAGTACGTAAATCTGAAGCGCGCACTATTACAAGTGCAGTACGCGGACAACTTCGCGATCCAGCTACTCGCGCGGAAGCAATGAGTTTAATTACCGCGAATAATCGGTAAACATGAGCCAAGAACGTACCCTGGTTATGGGAATCTTGAATGTAACTCCAGATTCTTTTGCAGATGGTGGAAAACATTTTAATTTTGATTCAGCGATCGCGCGGGCAAAAGAGATGATTGCCGAAGGCGTTGACATCATCGATGTAGGCGGAGAGTCAACTAGACCGGGCGCAGAACGCGTAAGTGAAGAGGAAGAGCGGGTGCGCGTTATTCCAGTAATCACGGAGTTAGCTGAGCTTGGTGCAACTATAAGTATCGACACAATGCGTGCTTCAACTGCCGTAGCGGCGATTGGTGCGGGAGCAACTTTGGTCAATGATGTTAGTGGTGGTCTGGCAGATCCTGAGATGGCAAAGGTAATTGCCAAGAACCCAATGGTTCAATATGTAGTTATGCATTGGCGCGGACACTCAAAGCAGATGCAAGAAGCTGCAGTTTATAAAGATGTGGTCTCGGAAGTTAAGAACGAACTAGATGAGCGAGTAATAGATCTTTTGAAAAGCGGCGTAAATGCGGAACAAATAATTATTGATCCGGGTATTGGCTTTGCGAAAGAGGCCGCTCACAATTGGGAGCTCCTGCGAAATATCGAACGTTTGGCGCTCTTGGGATATCCAATTTTGGTTGGCGCTTCGCGCAAGCGATTCCTAGGCGAGCTACTTGGTGCTAACTCACCAGATGATCGGGAGGCGGCAAGTATTGCCATCACCACAAAGATGGCAGAGCTAGGAATTTGGGGAGTGCGCACCCACTCAGTGAAGCCACATCGCGATGCGATTGAAGTAGTTACTGAGCTATCAAAATGAGCGACCTAATTTCAATTCTTGGTGTTAGTGCAATTGGCTATCACGGCGTCTTTCCAGAGGAACGTAGAGATGGTCAGGAATTTATCGTTGATGCAGATCTCCAATTAGATCTTAGCGCTGCTGGAGAAAGTGATGATCTAACAAAGACTATTGATTATTCAAAGGTAGCTGACTTGATCGTATTTGAAATTACTGGAACTCCGGTGAATCTGATTGAAGCGTTGGCAACCAGAATCTGCGCAAAAATTTTAGGCGAATTTAGCCAGGTTGATAAGTTAAAAATTACGGTTCATAAGCCCAGCGCTCCAGTAGTTGCAAAGTTCTCAGATATCTCAGTAACGATTGAGAGATCTCGTTGAAGGTAGTTATTTCGCTGGGATCTAATCTTGGCGATCGGGAAGAGAATTTAGAATCAGCAGTAACTGAATTAAATAAACTTGTGAGGGTAACTCATCTATCAACCTTTTATGAGACCGATCCAGTTGGGGGTCCACAGCAGCCCGATTATTTAAATGCGGTCTTGATTGCCGAATCAGAACTTGCCCCGGAAGAATTGTTAGAAGAAGTCATGGCAATTGAAGCGGGACTTGGTCGAGTGCGATTAGAACGCTTCGGTCCGCGCACTATCGATATTGATTTAATTACCATCGACGATTTAGAAATTAAGAGCATCAGACTAGAAATTCCACATCCACGGGCACACGAGCGCGCTTTTGTTTTAGAACCGTGGTTGGAGATTGATCCTGAAGCGAGAATTCCTGGCCGGGGCCAGGTGAGCGCTCTTTTAGCGCAATTATCGGATTCGGAGTAGCCTTTTATTCACGAGCCCGGTACCCGGAAAGGACTGGAGCATGAGCCTAAATCTAAAGCAACCAGTTGCCTTTGTTCCGACCATGGGCGCACTCCATGCCGGACATCTCTCCTTAATTGAGATTGCCAAAAGTTATTGTGACGAAGTTGTTGTAAGTATCTTCGTAAATCCATTGCAATTTGAAAACTCAGATGATTTAGCGAAATACCCACGTTCGCTGACGAGTGATATTGAGCTTGCAGAAAAGTCTGGCGCTACTTTTGTCTGGGCCCCAACATTCGAAGAAATTTATCCAACCAAACCGGAAATTATTTCTTCGGGTGCGATTGGAAATTTATTTGAAGGAGTTCACCGCTTTGGCCATTTTGATGGAATGTTGACAGTAGTAAAAAGGTTATTTGAAGAGGTAAAACCTAAGTATGCAATTTTTGGTGAGAAAGATTTTCAACAATTATTTTTAGTTAAGAAAATGGTGGCCGACTTATCTATCCCGGTAAAAATTATTGCCGCCCCAATAATTCGGGAGAGTTCTGGTCTGGCGATGTCCTCTAGAAATNCCCGACTCTCTGAGATCGACAAAGTTAAAGCCACCGTTATCTCAAAGGCGCTTTTTTCCGCGGCCAAGAAGGAGCCAACAGAAAAGGCTCGGGCGGAATTACTTAAAGTACTAAGTAGTGAATCAGATTTTATTTTGGATTATGCCGAGATTATCGATGAGGCGACCTTTGAAGTCGCTAATGAAGAAAGCCTAAATACCCGAGCCATTGTCGCGGGTTGGCTAAGTGGGATCCGTTTGTTAGACAATATGCCAATGCGGAGCGCACTATGAAATTACTTTCGGGCGTACCCGGCTGGACGGTAACCGCAGATGTAGTTGTGATTGGTTCCGGCGTAGCTGGATTAACGACTGCGCTAAATCTTCGTGCAAGTGGTCTCTCGGTTTTACTTGTTACGAAGGCGCGGATAGATGAAGGTTCGACAAAGTGGGCGCAAGGTGGAATCGCAGCGGCCCTTGGACCGGGCGATACGCCAGATCAACATAAGAAAGATACTTTGATCGCTGGCGCCGGACTTTGCGATAGCAAGGCAGTTGAAGTTTTAGTAACCGAGGGACCGGAGGCTGTACGTAAGTTAATTGCCCGCGGCGCAGTCTTTGATAAATCGGAAAGCGGTGAAATTTCACTAACCCGCGAAGGTGGGCATCTGCGTAATCGCATTCTGCACGCCGGTGGCGATGCAACTGGGGCAGAAGTTTCAAGAGCTCTATTGGCTGCAGTTCAAGAAGATTCTGGCATTGAAGTTATCGAAAATGCGCTTGCAATTGATGTCTTACAAAATTCCGCTGGAAAAGTTTATGGATTAACACTCCATGTTATTGGCGCGGGAAGTCGAGATGGTGTTGGTCGAGCGCTGGCTCGAGCCGTTGTCATCGCGACAGGTGGTCTTGGCCAGGTTTATTCTCAGACTACAAATCCATCAGTTTCAACTGGTGATGGTGTGGCGCTAGCCCTTCGTGCCGGAGCAGAGATCGCGGATGTTGAATTTATTCAATTCCACCCAACTGTTTTGTGGCGCGATGAAAGTTTATCTGGGCAACAGCCGCTAATTTCTGAAGCGGTTAGAGGTGAAGGCGCCTTCTTGGTAAATAACAAGGGCGAACGCTTTATGAAAGATAAACATCCGCAGGCAGATTTAGCGCCGCGCGATATCGTTGCAAAAGAAATTTTTAGACAGATGAAGGAGAGCAATTCGCCTCATGTTTGGCTTGATGCAACTGGGATTAAAGATTTCCCAGATCGCTTTCCGACAATTTATGCATCTTGTTTAGAGAATGGGATTGATCCAACAAAGCAATTGATCCCAGTATCTCCAGCTTCGCATTATGCATCTGGTGGCGTGCTTGTTGATTTAGTCGGCAGAACAACCATTCCAGGACTTTATGCGTGTGGTGAAACCGCTTGCACTGGTGCGCATGGCGCCAATCGATTAGCTTCAAACTCCCTGCTGGAAGGCTTGGTCTTTGGCACCAGAATCGCCTCAGATATTGCACAAAATATTGGAGCAGAAATTGCTGCGGAAGAAATTGCGCAACCAACTTTATTAATCGATCCAGCGATTAAATTGACCTTGCAATTAGCGATGAGCCAAGGCGCCGGCGTAATGCGTTCGGAAAGTTCGTTACGTGAGACTTTAGCGACGCTAGAGCAATTAGGAACTAGAACTTTTACGCAGCCTTGCATTGAGGCCTGGGAAGTCTCGAACTTATATCTACTTGCAACTGCGATTGTTCGAGCCGCCCTAGCCAGAACTGAATCACGCGGCTCGCATTGGCGAAGTGATTTTCCAGATTCATCCGATAAATGGCTGCAGCGAATTATCCAAAGTTATGATGTAAATGGAGATTGGCATATGAGATTTGAAGAGGTTAAGTGATGACACTTTCAGCGCAATTGAGTAAGAAATTATCGGAGTTGGGATTAGACCCAACAAATGTAGAAGCAATTGCAAAAAGTGCTCTGGCCGAAGATCTTGCAGGTGGGATTGATGTGACTTCAGTTGCCACGATCTCCGAAGCAAGTCAATCAATTGCGGAATACCGTGCCCGCAGAGCTGGAGTCGTGGCCGGATTAAATATTGCAGCGGCAGTGTTGGAAGTGGGCGGAATTAGTAATTATCAGATCCTTTGTGATGAAGGAGCCTCAGTGCAGGCTGGTGCGATAATTTTGCAAGCGCAGGGGGATACTCGTTCGTTGCTATTAACCGAACGCACAGCGCTAAATCTCCTAGGCCGATTAAGTGGAATTGCGACGCTAACAAATCAATGGGTACGCGAAATTTCTGGAACAAAATGTGCAATCAGAGATACTCGTAAGACCACACCACTACTGCGTGAATTTGAAAAGTTTGCCGTAAGAATTGCCGGCGGAGTAAATCACCGAATGTCCTTATCGGATGCCGCCCTGATTAAAGATAACCATGTGGTTGCCGCCGGGGGAGTTACAGAGGCCTTTAACTTGGTAAAGAAAATGAATCCAGATCTCCCACTTGAAGTAGAAGTTGATTCCCTCGAACAATTGGCAGAAGTAGTAGAGGCTGGTGCGGATTTAGTCCTTCTCGACAATATGTCGCCAGAGGATTGCCGCAAGGCAGTTCTTTCAGTAAATGGAAAGTGCAAACTCGAAGCTTCGGGCGGTATTTCTCTTGAACAAGCTCGTGCATATGCCGAGACCGGCGTTGATTATCTAGCGATCGGCGCTCTTACACACTCAGCACCCGTTTTGGATATCGGACTTGATTTGAGAATGGAGTAAAAATGTTATTGACAATAGATGTTGGTAATACAAATACCGTCCTTGGAATATTTGAGGAAGCCGCTCTAATTAAATCTTGGCGAGTAAAGACTGATCCACGCGATACCGCTGATGAACTTTGGATCCGTTATTCCGCGCTATTGGCAAAATTTGAAGTAACCTCACTGGCTATATGTTCTACGGTGCCTTCAACACTTCGCGAGTTACGCACGATGGTCTCTCAATATTTCTCTGAAGTCCCAGCAACAATCGTGGAGCCCGGAGTTAAAACCGGAGTGCCACTCTTGGTTGATAATCCTCGCGAAATTGGCGCCGATCGAATCGTAAATACTTTGGCAGCACACGCTTTGTATGGTGAGAATGGGCCATGCATCGTTGTTGACTTTGGAACTTCAACTAATTTAGATGTGGTCTCTCCGAAGGGAGAATTTCTTGGTGGCGCACTTGCTGCTGGAATAGAAATTTCAGTTGAAGCACTTGCTGCTCGCGCCGCGCAACTTCGTAGAGTTGAATTGGTAAAGCCAAAGAATGTAATTGGAAAAAATACGGTGGAAGCTCTGCAATCAGGCACCATCTTTGGTTTTGCAGGTCAGGTCGATGGGCTGGTTACCCGCATCTCGCAAGAACTTTTTACTCTCTATCCTGAGACTAAAGAGGTCAGCGTTATTGCTACTGGTGGGTTAGCGCCATTAGTTATTGGGGTTAGTGAAACCATCGATTTTCACGAGCCAGATCTCACCTTAATTGGGCTTCGACTAGTCCATGAGCGCAATTCTTAACAGGTAGAGTTTGCTCCCTCATGAGTGAAGTAACCACAAATCCCGCCGTGCCAGAAGACGATGATCTGCCAGAACAATTACGGATCCGCCGAGAGAAGCGCGCAGCAATAATCGGACGTGGTGGTGAGGCTTATCCAGTTTCAGTTCCCAAGACCACTTCCCTTAAGGAAATTCGCCAGACCCATAAAGATTTAGCAATTGATGTTGCAACCGGGATTACTGAATCAGTAGTCGGTCGCGTCATTTTTAAACGTGATACTGGAAAGCTTTGTTTCGCAACGCTTCGCGAAGGTGATGGCACAGAACTTCAAGCCATGTTCTCTCTCGACAAAGTCGGGGCAGATCTTTTAGAACTTTGGAAGGCTGAAGTAGATCTCGGCGACTTAGTAAGTGTTACAGGTGAAGTAATTACTTCCAAGCGTGGTGAATTATCGATCCTGGCCAGTGAATGGAAGATGGCGGCAAAATCACTTCGTCCATTGCCAGTAGAACATAAGCCACTCTCTGAAGAGACTCGTGTTCGCATGCGGTATGTAGATTTAATTGTTCGCCCCGAAGCTCGTAGCAATGCCCGACTTCGACCAAAGGTAATGAGCTCACTTCGTGAGACTTTTGCCAAGCGTGAATTTATTGAAGTTGAAACTCCAATGCTTCAGGTCATGCACGGTGGTGCCGCAGCACGTCCATTCAAAACATTTAGTAATGCTTACGATATGGATCTCTTCCTACGCATTGCTCCAGAACTTTTTCTTAAGCGCTGCATCGTCGGTGGCCTAGAGCGCGTCTTTGAAATTAACCGCAACTTTAGAAATGAAGGCGCAGATTCAAGCCACTCACCAGAATTTGCGATGATTGAAAGCTACGAATCATTTGGTGATTGGAATTCAATCGCCGCGCTGACACAACAGCTTGTTCAAGATGCCGCAATGGCAGTTTCAGGTAGCCATGTTGTAACTCACCATGATGGTCGCCAATTAGATTTTGGTGGAAAATGGCGCGAGGCATCGTTATTTGATCTAATCTCAGAGGGCGTTGGGCAAGAAGTAACTCCACAAACCACCTTAGATGAGCTTAAGAGGATCGCCACAAAGTTAGGTATGAAGGTGGATCCAAAGTGGGTTACTGGAAAACTTGCTGAAGAGATCTTTGAACATGTATGCGAAGGAAAACTTGGCGGACCGATCTTCGTTAAGGGATATCCAGTAGATACCTCACCACTTGTTCGCGAACACCGCGAGATTCCAGGTGTAGTTGAGAAGTGGGATCTTTATGTTGAAGGTTTTGAACTAGCAACAGGTTATTCAGAATTAATTGACCCAGTAATTCAGCGCGAGCGTTTGATTGAACAAGCCTCTCTTGGTGCAAAGGGAGATCTTGAAGCGATGCAACTTGATGAAGATTTCTTGCGCGCGATGGAATATGCGATGCCACCAATGGGTGGAATGGGAATGGGTGTTGATCGATTATTGATGGCGCTTACTGGTCTTGGAATTCGCGAGACTATTTTATTCCCATTGGTTAAACCAGAAGAGTCTTAATTAATGTCAATAACAATTCGCCCAGCGACCACCGCTGACATTAAAACCATTCGTCATTTAATTGATGAGTATTCTGCAGGTCGTCGTTTGTTGCAAAAAGAGACCGTGACTCTTTACGAAAGCGTTCAAGAATTTACCGTTGCAGAGCAAGATGGAAAGGTTGTTGGCTGCGGCGCACTGCACGTACTTTGGGAAGATCTAGCCGAAGTTCGCACGATGGCAGTGGATCAATCGCTTCGGGGCAAAGGTGTGGGACATCAAATTTTGGAAGACATTATTGCTAGAGCAAGCGCCGTTGGCGTTAAGCGAATTTTCTGTTTAACTTTTGAGACCGCATTTTTTGCTCGTCACGGCTTTGTTGAAATTGAGGGAACTCCAGTCGCCCCAGATATTTATCAAGAACTCCTTCGCTCCTATGACAGCGGTGTGGCTGAGTTTCTGGACCTTGAGAGCGTGAAGCCAAATACCTTGGGCAACACCCGAATGCTCAAAACCCTCTGAGCCACCACAAAATCTGGGGTAATTTTCCGAGTTTTCGGGCATAAGTTGGGCCATTTTTCGGTTAGAACCAATAAGGCCTATCGCATTAGGCTATCCATATCCGCGCAGCCTTAGGGCGCCGTGGCGTAATAACTAGTAGAAGAGGTGGATTCGATGTTCGAGCGGTTTACAGATCGAGCTCGTCGCGTTGTTGTATTGGCGCAAGAAGAAGCTCGCATGCTCAACCACAATTACATCGGAACTGAACACATCCTGCTTGGCCTCATCCATGAAGGTGAAGGCGTTGCCGCCAAAGCGCTTGAAGCACTGGGTATCTCACTTGAAGCAGTGCGCTCGCAAGTTGAAGAAATAATCGGTCAAGGACAACAAGCTCCTTCCGGCCATATTCCATTTACACCACGTGCCAAAAAGGTTCTCGAGCTCTCTTTACGAGAGGCGCTACAACTTGGCCATAATTACATTGGCACCGAACATATTCTTTTAGGTTTAATTCGCGAAGGCGAAGGAGTTGCTGCGCAAGTTCTTGTAAAACTCGGCGCCGATCTCTCCCGCGTTCGTAATCAAGTTATTCAACTTCTCTCCGGTTATCAAGGAAAAGAAGCGGCTACTTCTGGTGCACCTGCAGAAGGAACCCCATCTACTTCATTAGTTTTAGATCAATTCGGTCGCAATTTAACCCAAGCCGCACGCGAGGGTAAGTTGGATCCAGTAATTGGTCGCGATAAAGAGATCGAACGAGTTATGCAAGTTCTTTCTCGTCGCACAAAGAACAACCCAGTATTAATCGGCGAGCCAGGAGTTGGTAAGACCGCGATCGTTGAAGGACTTGCTCAAGCAATCGTTAAGGGCGATATTCCAGAGACGCTTAAAGATAAGCAGGTTTACTCACTGGATCTTGGCGCTCTTGTTGCTGGCTCTCGTTATCGTGGAGATTTTGAAGAGCGTTTAAAGAAAGTTCTGAAAGAGATTCGTACCCGTGGCGATATCGTTCTATTTATCGATGAGATTCATACTCTTGTCGGTGCCGGCGCAGCCGAAGGTGCGATTGATGCTGCAAGTATCTTGAAGCCAATGTTGGCCCGTGGCGAACTCCAGACAATTGGCGCGACCACCCTTGATGAATATCGAAAGCACTTTGAAAAAGATGCCGCTCTAGAGCGTCGCTTCCAACCAATTCAAGTCTCCGAACCAACCGTTGAACATACGATTGAAATCCTTAAGGGACTTCGCGATCGCTATGAATCACACCATAAAGTTTCGATCACCGATGGCGCCCTAGTTGGCGCAGCTCAAATGGCTGATCGTTATATTTCAGATCGTTTCCTGCCAGATAAGGCGATTGATCTAATTGATGAAGCTGGTTCAAGGCTGCGCATTCGTCGCATGACTGCGCCACCAGAGCTTCGTGAATATGACACAAAGATTGCTGATGCCAGAAAAGAGAAGGAATCGGCTATTGATTCCCAAGACTTCGAACGCGCCGCATCATTACGCGATAAAGAGAAGAACTTAATTGAGGAGAAGAAGGAACGCGAAAAGACTTGGAAGGCTGGCGATCTAGATCAGGTTGCAGAAGTAACCGAAGAGTTAATTGCTGAAGTTCTCTCAAATGCAACTGGTATTCCAGTCTTTAAGTTAACCGAAGCTGAGACCGCCAGATTACTTCGCATGGAAGATGAGTTGCATCGTCGGGTAATTGGTCAAGATCAAGCGATCAAGGCGCTTTCGCAAGCAATCCGCCGTACTCGCGCTGGTCTTAAAGATCCACGTCGCCCTGGTGGTTCATTTATCTTCGCCGGACCTTCTGGAGTTGGTAAGACTGAACTTTCTAGAACTCTTGCCCAATTCTTATTTGGCGATTCTGATGCCTTAATCCAATTGGATATGTCTGAATATTCCGAGAAGCACACCGCCTCACGTTTATTTGGCGCGCCTCCAGGATATGTTGGGTATGACGAGGGTGGTCAATTGACCGAGAAGGTTCGTCGTAAACCATTCTCGGTAGTTCTCTTTGATGAGATCGAGAAGGCACATCCAGATATCTTCAACTCACTTCTTCAAGTTCTTGAAGATGGCCGACTAACCGATTCACAAGGTCGGGTAGTTGATTTCAAGAACACCATCATCATTATGACCACCAACCTCGGTACTCGTGATATTTCCAAGAGCCTAAATCTTGGCTTCACAAATACCGCAGATCTAACTGGTAACTACGAGCGAATGAAGGGCAAGGTAAATGAGGAACTTAAGACTCATTTCCGTCCAGAGTTCTTAAACCGTATCGATGATGTAATTGTCTTCCATCAGCTTAGTGAGAATGAGATTATCCAAATTGTTGATCTCATGATTGCTGGACTCGATGAGCGCCTTCGCGCACAAGATATGACAATCGAATTAACAACGGAAGCAAAAGCGTTGCTAGCCAAGCGTGGATATGATCCATTATTAGGAGCGCGCCCACTTCGTCGCACAATTCAACGCGAAATTGAAGATGTGCTCTCTGAGAAGATTCTCTTTGGTGATGTAAAGCCAGGAGAGATCACTCTGGTTGGTGTTACAAAGAATGGTGATGAAGAAATATTTAGCTTCACCGGAATGCCAAAGGCTATCTCGCCAGATACACCTGGAGATTTAGCACAAGCACCAACAACTACCGATTAATTAATCTTTACGCGAGCGATCGCCTGCTCTAAGCGGGCGACCTCCATAATCTCGATGCCAGCGATCTTTATATCGCTGCCCATCGGAACCATCGCGCGTTTAAAGCCAAGTCGGGCTGCCTCTTGGATTCGCTGAGTTGCGCCAGTTACTTTTCTGATCTCACCGGCTAGGCCAACCTCGCCAATTGCAATTAAATCTGCTGGAAGTGCCAGCCCCTTCGCGGCCGAACCAACTGCGAGGGCAACGGCTAAATCTGCGGCAGGCTCGGCGATCTTCATCCCACCAACTGTTGCTACATAAACATCGCGACCGGAGATCTTTATATTTGCGCGAAGTTCTAGAACCGCCAAGGTCATTGATGTACGTGGATTATCTAGGCCCGAAGTCACTCTTCTGGAATTTCCCCAATCGCGCCCATCGGGAACCGGCGCACTAACTAGCGCCTGAATCTCGGCAAGAAGTGGCCGGCGACCTTCCAGGGTTACGGTTACACAGGTACCAGGCACTGGTTCGCTGTGACGAGTTGTAAATAAACCAGTTGGATCAGGCAATGAAGTTATACCCGACTCATTCATATCAAAACAACCAACTTCATCGGAGGCACCGAAGCGATTTTTAATTGCGCGAATCAAACGCAACCTTGAATGGCGCTCGCCTTCAAAGTTCAAAACTACATCTACTAAGTGTTCGAGTAATCGTGGTCCGGCAATGGATCCATCCTTTGTTACGTGACCAACCAGGACCAGAGTTATTGCTCGCTCTTTCGCGATGCGAATAAGAGCTGCCGCGATTTCACGAACTTGGGTTACCCCACCCGGTGCGCCATCGACGGTGGAACTTGAAATAGTTTGAATCGAATCGATAACTAAGAGTTGTGGTTTAACCGCATCGATCTGCGCAATAACCGAACCTAATTCACTTTCTGCTGCCAACCATAAGTTTGGGTCAATTGCATTTAAGCGTTCGGCGCGCAAACGAACTTGTGAGGCCGATTCTTCACCGCTGATGTACAACGCAGTCAACTTCTGGCGGGCACTTTCTGCCGCAACACTTAGTAGTAAAGTTGATTTACCAACGCCTGGTTCACCGGCTAATAAAATTGCCGCGCCAGGTACTAAACCACCACCTAGGACTCGATCTAATTCGCTGACACCACTTGAACGAGCCTTCGCGCTCTCTAAATTAACTTCACCGATCGGTAGGGCGGCAGTTGTTACGTGACCGGCAACTAGCGAAAGTTTTTTCGGTGCCGCAACTTCTTCAACGCTACCCCAGGCCTGACATTCGCCACATCGACCAACCCATTTGGTGGTACTCCAACCGCATTCCGTACAGCGAAAGGGGTCCTTTGCTGGTGCCGAATTCTTAGCCATGGGGCAACCCTAGCCCCCGCATATGACAGGAATTAGGCTCAACATTTAATCAACCACGCCGATTTCACCCTTGCAAAAGCTCTGCAAGAGGCGGATGCTATTCACGGTTAATTCTCAGGTGACTACATATGGCTCACTTGGGGATAGCCGCCGGCGGCCAAAAGACCGCTGGAACTTAATGCCCCACGGAGGCTAATAGATGGTAAACCTAACAAACGGCCAATGGAGTTCGTTGTACAACATGTTCTCCTTTGGTTTGATCTCGATGCTCGCGTGCACCGTTTACACATTGGTGTCACAGAGCCGTGTTCTACCGAAATACCGTAGTGCGCTTGTCCTTTCCTCAATGGTTACATTCATTGCGGCATACCACTACTTCCGAATCTTCAACTCTTTCAACGAATCTTCTATGAAGGGCGCTGTAATGGTTGGAACTTCACAAGGTTCATTCAACGAGGCATATCGTTATGTTGACTGGATTTTGACCGTACCTCTACTTCTAGTAGAAGTAATCGCAGTTCTAGGACTTGCAAAGGCAGCTGCATCTTCATTGATCGGTCGCTTAGTTCCAGCATCAGCAGCGATGATCGCCCTTGGTTACCCAGGAGAAATCTCAAATGTTAATAGCACCAAGATTATCTTCGGTGTCCTATCGACACTTCCTTTCCTATACATCCTTTATGTTCTATTCGTAGAACTAGGAAAGTCTCTTGATCGTCAACCAGAAGGCGTTGCAGCAACCGTTGGTCGCTTGCGTCTACTTCTTATTGCAACATGGGGCGTTTACCCAATTTCATACCTTCTTCCAATCCTCCACAAGACAACCGAAGCTAACGCTGCCGGTTCCTTCGTGGGACGCCAGATTGGTTACACAATTGCAGATGTACTTGCAAAGTGCGTATTCGGCCTAACAATCTTCAAGATTGCTAAGTTGAAGTCAGTTGCAGAAGGAATGAAGGACGATCACTAATCTGATCTAGCAATTAAAGTTAGGGCCACTCCAAAAGGAGTGGCCCTAATTCCTTACTGATTAGTTATTATTCTGACATGACAAATTATCGCTGGGGTGGCTATCTACTTGTTGCTATGGGTTTAATTAATCTTAGGTATCATACTGGACATGCCAATAATCTAAGCCACAGTTTGATAATTTCAATTCCAGGTGCCCTTTTATTGTTGGCTACTTGGACAAAACCGCTACAAAAAACTTTAGAAAAAAAAGTAATAAAATATTCTTGCCTACTGATTGGCGCCGCACTAATTATTTACGCCGGAGTAAATAAGTAATTATTTCTTGCGTTCTATTCCTTTTCGGCCCCAAAAGACCCACATCCCCATAACCGATAGAACTAAGGAAAATCCAAAGAGCAAATCCTCAATCGGGGCACCGGCTAAACGCCTACCAATAATTGCATTTGGGTTGTACATGACAATATTTCTAGAGGTTAGCCACCAATTAGTAAGTAGCTGAAAAGGCAAGATAATTGCATAGGAAGTCCAAAAGACAGATTTTGTAAGAAGTTGAGTGCGAATCACGAAGAGATCAAAGATCACCGCCACTATCACTGATCCAAGGGCAATATCGGTGTAAATCATCTCTCATCCCCAACTGGCCAGTGCTTCTTTACCGAACGAACGCCTTCGATAGTCATAATTGCAGCTATCGGAACGATTAGGAAAAAGAGAAATTCTTCAAGTGGAATCTTGAAGGGTCCATAAATTCCAAGGATCTGCTTAGGATCAAAACTCCAGTGGTGATGAGACACTGCATAGGCATCCCAGGTGATAAATGGAATTGCGATTGGAATTATGCTCAGAAGAACCCGTTTGATTCGTTTCAAAACTCTAATTTTAAGAACTAGCTCCAACCAGAAGGAACCGCAAATTGTGAAAAGCAGCATCGCCAGATAACTAAATTTCAACATGGCCACCTCCGCAGGACTCTTTTCCTATACTAGACCTATGGCAAACGGCGCTCGAATAGTCTTCAAGAGTGTTCGAGATTTTTCATCTCTCGCCGTAGCAATTGGTCTATTACTTTCGATAATTCTCTCAATTTTCGTAGGAAAGACAGACCTTAATTGGCAGGTCGCACTCGCTTTAAGCGCGATTGCAATAGGAATTCCACATGGCGCGGTTGATCATTTAATTGCCTTGAAAAGTAGTTCTAAATTGAAAATGGCATCGTTGATCTCAGGTTATGTAGCGATTGCGGCAGTTGCCGTTTTAGCAATATTGAAATGGAACGTTCTGGGCTTTGAGTTGGTACTTGTTATGTCGTTTCTACATTTTGGCTTTGGTGATATGGCATTTATATCCGAAACCGACCGACTCTCATCAAAGGCGCAAATTTCTTGGCCACTTAAGTTTTCCTATGCCTTGGCCATCGGATCAGTGCCGGTCTTAATTCCTCTTACAAAGCAGAGCAGTATCAACGCCTTGGCCAAGGTAAATCCCCATTTAATTAATTGGGCTGGCTCATACGCCCATGGAATCTATCTAGTAACTTTAATATGGGCTGGACTTTGCGTAATTTTACTTTTGAAGGATCGGCGCATTCGTGAGCTTTTAGATTTACTTTTGTTAGTGCTCCTGGCGGTAATTACTCCACCACTTGTCGCCTTTGCGCTTTACTTCGGGAGCTGGCATGCCATGCGACATACCGCCAGACTCACGCTTTTATTGCCCAAGTCAATCAAAGCGGCAGAAAATGGGAAATCAGTCTCATCTTTCTTTTCCGCAGTCTCGCCTGGCTTGCCAGCGTTAGCGCTGACCTTAATTGTCGCTGCAGTTATTACTTTGGCTAAGGGCGGAAATATCTCAGCAAATTATCTCTGGTATTTATTAGTGATCGTGTGGGCGCTAACCGTGCCGCACATGATGGTTACGGCAAGAATAGATCGTAAGGCGCTTCGCTAATTATCCCTTGGCGGCAATTGTTGCTGGGTGAATAACAAATAGCGGAAGTTCACGCTTCTTCTGTTCTTTTTTGAGAAGTGAGATAGCTTGCATACGAGCATCGCAGAATTCCTTCAGCACGTTATAGGCCGGAATTCCCATCAAAGCTACTAGTTCTGGTTGGTTAGAAATATAAACTGGTTCGGCTCCAACATGGGCTTCAGTATTAGAGGTGCAATACCAGTCAAAGTCTGCGCCACCATCGCCCCAAGCTAATCTTTCATACTCACCAATTACATTAATTGTGATCTCACGTTCACCAAATTCGCGAGTTTCAAAGCTACGGCGAATTGGTAATTGCCAACATACATCTGGCTTGGTTTCAACGAAGTGGACACCTTCTTTTTGAGCAAGATGGTGCAAGACGCAACCGAAGGAGCCGGTGTAACCCGGTGCTTCGTAACCTACTCGGTTAAGGAAGATACAAGAATCATTTACCTTGCGGGTTTTGCGGTCCTTATCCAAACCAACTTCAGAAACCTGCATCTTGCCTTTAGCTTTCTTCGGTTGTGCTTCATCAAAGAACTGCCACATTTCTTTGGTAATGCGCTTTGCAATTTCTACAGTTCTAGCTTCATCTTCTTCATCAGAATAGTAAGCACCATCAGAGCAGCAACCAGCATCAGGCTTGTCGGCATCAATTCCACAGCAGCCATTGCCATAGATGCAGGTCCAATAAGAAGTTAGCCAAGTTAGATCACACTTGTAGAGCTCTTCTTCATTGGCCGGGTCTGCGAACTCAACCCAGTCTCTGGCAAAATTTGGTTTTACTTCTGGCATAGTGCGAGAGCCTAGGGCTTATTCGGTAAATAAGCACATCTTAAATTTGCGATTCGGTAGGCTTGCAGTATGAGCACGCTATCTGAGAGCAAATACCAAGTCGGAGTTATCGGTGTTGGCGTAATGGGTGAAGCGCTCTTAGCTGGCTTAGTAAGTGCGGGATTTCCAAAGGCGGCAATTAGTTTCGCTGAAAAGCGCACTGAACGAGCCGATGAGATCAAGGGAAAATATGGGGCAACCCATCTTGAGCTAGATGAGCTTTTAGGCAAGAGCGATGTCGTGTTGCTTGTAGTGAAGCCACAAGATCTTGGCGATCTACTCACAAACTATGGCGCTAAATTTAAATCAGGAGCCTTAGTTCTCTCATTTGCCGCTGGGAAGAATACAAAATTTATCTCATCCCATTTAAACCCAGATATTTCAGTTATTCGAGTAATGCCAAACNCCCCAACCTTAATCGGCAAGGGCATGGCTGCCATATCTGCCGGTCCTAATACCTCTAATGAACAACTCGCTTTTGTAAGTGGATTTCTTGAAGCATGTGGCAAGGTGATCACTGTTGATGAAAGCTTGCAAGATGCGGTCACGGCAGTAAGCGGATCCGGTCCGGCATATATCTTCGCCTTTGCTGAAGAAATGATTGCGGCAGCGATTGCCCTTGGACTTTCAGAAGAAGATGCCAGCACTTTGACTATCCAAACAATTGTTGGCGCAGCTGGAATGCTTGATGAGAGTGGCTTGACCCCAACAAAATTGCGCGAGAATGTTACGAGTCCAAATGGAACAACCGCTGCGGCGCTCGCAAAATTTAGCGAGGGCCAACTTGGGGATCTAATTAGTAAGGCGATGAAGGCGGCAAAAGATCGGTCTGCGGAGTTAGCGTGAAATTTCGCAAAGCGGTTGCTCTGGCAATTCTCTTAACTCTGATCACACCCTCCATCGCAACTGCGGCAAAGAAACCAACGCCTGCGGCCACATATAAAATAACTAAAGTAGTTTTGGCAAAGCCCGATCTGATTACAAATTTAAGTGGTGGAGCTGGAGATCAAATATCTGCTGCCATAACAACGCCATCATCAATCATCTTGACTGGAACCGTTGAAAGTAATACCGCCGGCGGTAGTGATGGTTACTTGGTCTCTTACAACCTTGATTTAACTAAGTCCTTTGAACTCCGTTTAGGCGGTAGCGGTGATGAGATCGCCACCGCTTTGGTCTCGGATAAGAGCGGAAATATTTGGGTGGCCGGGGCGCAGAGCACTGCAACGAGTTCGCAAGCTAGTGCGACTGAGAGCGCTACGGTGAATGTAGATAATGTGAGTACAACCGCGGTGACCAAACCAGCTGGTGCGCTTACTCAATTAACCCTTTGGAAGGTTTCACCTACAGGCCAACTCCTAGCAACTTACAGCACTGAAACCGGAGGCGTAGTATTTCCGAATTCTTTAGTCCAAGTGGCTAATGGCTTTCGCATCATGGGAAATTTAAATGATCAATTCTTTTCAACAACCGTTGATGCAAATGGCATCTTTGGAAATTTATTGCAGACCACAACAAAGCCAAAACCCCCGGTCTCGCCAGAGATAATTAAGGCCGGAACTGGAAACTTAAAGAGTTACATTTCTAAGGGCGCAATCGCAGGGATCCCGAGTTGGAAGCCAAAGAGCCCAACACCGGTCCTAATTGGATATAGCAAGAGTGGCCTAATTATACGGGCAAATTATTTCCAAGGCAAAGTCTTGGATGTTTTTTACATAACTGGTTTTGGCCCCATCGTTATTACCGAACGAAGCGATGGCTATGGCTTAATTGAATTAGGGCTTGCGAAGTAGCGAAAGTTTTCCAGAATTAGCAACGAGTAAATACTTTATATTATTAAGTGTCAGCCATTGCGCCCCCATCACTCCATCAAAGTTTCCAGCAGAAATTAAGTTGGTACTTTGGTCTGCCTTTGTTGTAATGCAGAGACGAAGTTGGCAGGCATAGGCAATGTACTTGTCATCGACCGCAAGAGGAGATGATGGGGTACCAAAGTAATCTGGGGTAATTGAAAGCGGAGCAATTACATTGTTAAGTAGCGACCACTGAACTTGATCTGCTTTTGGAACTGATGGACCCGATGCCGCTAACCAACTGCCGTAAAGGTATTTTCCAACAGTATTGATAGCGAGATCGTAACCAGCGACGATTGAATTACCGCTGCTACTTTGAATTGTTTGGTAATTCCAGTCTTCGGGATATCCGGAGTCGCGATAGGCCAATCGGACCTCTCCGCGGAGGGCTTGATGAGCTTGATTTACCGAGAGCACGGAGTCATAAAAAACGTAGGCACGATTTCCGATGGCGGTTGCCTTGAGATGGAATCCGACATCTCCCGTAGTGCGATTGTTATCCGCCGTATCGCCATCAATAATTTCATAGCTCCAGCCGGACTTAATTTTAATTGCACCAAGCAAAATACCTTGGCTCTCGTCGCGATAGAAGACCTGCAAACCTGCCGGCGTATAAGCGCAGGCATTTGAAACACTTACATCACTTGCGGTTCGCGTGCGAAATGGTTCTCGATAATCTTGAACTTTTTCGGCATTGCCATCGACAATTGAGTAATTCCATTTTTTACCATCAAATGAAGCTGTACGAAGATCCTTATTCACTAAATCTGGATAGAAGAGATTTAGCACATCGCTCTTGCCATTTTTACTTACGCACAACGAAACCGCACCAGCAACGTTATTGCTGGTCTTGCCAGCTGAACTTGAATTGCCATCAACGGTTTGGATTACCCACTTCTTATTTATATATGAGGCTAATTTAAGAGTTCCGTGGGCGCTGTCGGCATATGCAATAACGGTATTACCGCCAAAGGTACCGGTAGCTAAGTATTTTCCATCCGCATTTGGATCAAGCGTTGAAGAACTCCAGGATGGCTGTGGCGTTACCTTATTAGTCGTAACAACATCAGAACTTCCATTTTCATTATTTGCAACGATTGAAAATGTATAAGTGGCACCGTTGGCTAAGCCTTTTATTACTGCTGGTGAGCCATCAATCATCTGGCTTCGCCCGGTTTGATCATTGGTAACCGTGTAGCCACTTACCTTTGCAGTGCGTGAGTTAATTGGTGGATCAAAAGTTATTACAGCTGATTTATCACCGACTAGAGCCTTGGCATTGCGGACAATCGCCGGCATTCCAGCTGCTTTTCCAGCCGGAGGCTTGGTTAACATATCTTTTAGCATTGCTAAAAGAATTGGGCCAGGTGCGTGAAAGACTTCGCCGGCCGCAAGATTTGGCGTCATAACAGCATCGGGACCACTTCTAGAAAAAGTATTTTCATCCAAGTGGCTAACTGAAGAACCTTGTTCCCAAATAGATGGGGTGTAGAGCTTTGGCATTACGCCATTGTTTGCCGCCGTTGCGTTAGCGCCAGCCCACACAAGTGAAGTGGTAAGCGCGCTTCCTAATTCAAAGGAAGGTGAGGGAAGATCCATCAGGCGTCGACCATCAGAAGTTTGCGCGTAGGCATCAAATGGCGTTGGCTGTTGGATATTTCCAACTTGCGAGGATGGAAAATAATCTGCATTTGAAAGAAAACCCAGGCCATGGCCAAGTTCATGCAAGATCATCGACTCTAGATCATAAAGAGTTGGGGGACAGTTTCCATCTGTGCCGGTATAAAGCGATGAGGCATTAATAGAATTTATTCGAACTGTTACTTCTGGTTGAGTTGGATCTAAATCTTTGCCAGCAAGTGCATTCGCCATTGCAGAGGCATACCAAAGATCCTTATCTGGAATATTTGCAAAGTTGGTTAAGAATTTTCCTGGCGTAGCTGCTGCTAGGACACCTGGCGTTGAAACCCGTTCCCAGTTGACGGAAATATTAATTGGCACCGAAGATGAAAAATTCGCAGACCAAACATCAATTGCGGCCTGAATAGCCGGCCGATATTGATCTGGAACGGTGTTGTAATTAACGATGAAGGTTGATTGCTTATCTAGGTGACTCTCGTGTGGCGTTGTTGGGAAATTCTGTGCACTTGCCGCAATCGTTTTGGAAGCGTAGGTATAGATCCAAGGTGCATTTACTGATTTTATTTCGGGCGTTAATGCGCTGGCCGGTGCTGCAAGCAAACCGCCAAGCAGGGCGGTCGTTAGCAGTAAATTCTTGGCTCGCACAAGGAAAATGCTATCGTCTCTTTACCGGACCAGACCACCAAATGAGTTTTTAGTTGAAAGGTGCCACCGAAGTGACCGTTGTAACTCTTTACTCGCGCCACAACTGTCACCTCTGCGAGCAAGCTTTACAAGAGCTGGAAAATCTTCAGAGCGAATTCTCATTTGAGATCCAAGAAAAATTCATAGATGGTGATTCGAAACTTGAATACGAATATGGTGAACAAGTTCCGGTCACTCTAATTGATGGCAAACGCCATGACTTCTTTAAAGTTGATCCAGATAGATTTAGATTAGCTATGCAAGAACATCATCGGCATCAATGATCCGATAGGCATAACCTTGTTCGGCCAAGAAGCGCTGACGGTTCTGAGCAAAATCTTGATCAACGGTGTCACGTGCAACTATGGAATAGAAGCGGGCGCCTCGTCCATCTGCCTTCGGACGCAATACTCGACCAAGGCGTTGTGCTTCCTCTTGCCTTGAGCCAAAAGTTCCGGAGACTTGAATTGCAATAGTTGCTTCAGGTAGATCGATTGAGAAATTTGCTACCTTTGAAACTACTAAGCATTTGATTTCACCGGTGCGATAGAGCCCAAATAACCGTTCACGTTCCTTGATTGGAGTATCGCCTTTAATAACCGGAACGCCAAGTTCTTCGCCTAGTGCATCTAGTTGATCAATATATTGACCGATGATCAAAACCTGATCCTCGCTATGTTGTCTGGCAAGTGCTTTTGCAACTTCTCGCTTGGTAAGAGTGGTTGCACAAAAACGGTATCGATCTTCTGGTTCGGCCGTGGCATATGCCAATCTCTCGGCCTCTGTCAGATTAACGCGCACTTCAACACAATCTGCAGGTGCAATATAACCTTGTGATTCAATCTCTTTCCACGGAACGTCGAAACGTTTTGGGCCGATGAGTGAGAAGACCTCACCCTCCATTCCATCTTCGCGCACCAGAGTTGCAGTCAGGCCTAGGCGGCGGCGCGATTGAATATCAGCGGTAAACCTAAAGATTGGTGCCGGAAGCAGGTGCACTTCATCATAAATAATTAGACCCCAGTCGATCGCATCAAAGAGATCTAGGTGTGCGTACACCCCTTGCTTTCGAGTGGTCATAACTTGATAGGTGGCAATGGTTACTGGGCGAATCTCTTTTTTAGATCCGGAGTATTCACCGATCTCATCTTCAGTGAGTGTGGTGCGCTTTAGTAATTCATCACGCCATTGTCTTGCAGCAACAGTATTCGTAACCAAAATTAACGTAGTTGCCTTTGCATGTGCCATTGCTGCTGCGCCAACAATAGTTTTGCCAGCACCGCATGGAAGTACAACGACACCGGAGCCACCATGCCAAAAACCTTCAGCCGCTAGCTCTTGGTACTTTCGAATACTCCAGCCATCTTGGACCAAATCAATTTCATGGTGTTCCCCGTCAACATAGCCCGCAAAATCTTCAGCCGGCCAACCTAATTTAAGAAGGGCTTGTTTTAGGAAACCACGTTGACCTGGGTGGACCACGATCGTCTCTTCATCTAATTGCAAGCCAAGCATTGGCGCGATCTTCTTGCCCCGAGTTACTTCCTTTAAGATAGCCGGATCATTTGAGACCAGAGTTAAACCATGAACTGGATGTGCCTCCAGGCGCAGACGTCCATAGCGCGACATAGTCTCGGCGACATCAACAAGTAGCGCATGAGGTACCGCAAAGCGCGAATACTTAAGCAAGATATCCACGACTTGTTCTGCATCATGGCCAGCTGCTCGCGCATTCCACAGCCCGAGCGGTGTTAAACGATAAGTGTGAATATGTTCTGGAGATTTTTCGAGCTCAGCAAATGCGGCGATCGATCTACGACATTCATCGCTTTGCGGATGGTCAACATCTAAAAGCAGGGTCTTATCGCTCTGGACGATTAGGGGACCATCAGTCATTAATTAATTCCTTAATAAAGGCCGCTAGTAATTTAACTCGCATCGGAATTGATGAAAGCAGAACTTGTTCGTGTGGTGCATGAGCGCCATCTCCAACAGCACCAAGTCCATCGAGGACTTTGGCACCTGCAGCGGCCGCGAAGTTTCCATCACTTGCCCCGCCGACGCTAGCGCAACCGATTGGCGCCATACCAATTGTTTTAGCTACTTGCTCTAACTTTTCATATAACTCTGTAGTCGATGAAACCTCAAGAGGGGGGCGATTTATTCCGCCAGTGACGTCAATCTTTGCAGCACTATTTGAAAGCTTCAGATTCAAAATGGCTGAATCAACACGGATTAACTCAGCTGCTGAGAAGGAACGAATATCGAGATCTAGAGTTGCAATTTCTGGGACCGTGTTGGTTGTGGTACCTGATTGCATGGTGGTTGGGACCACGGTTGTGCCATGTTCTGCGCTTTCAAGTGCAACTATCTGATTTACCAATTCTGCGATCAAAACCGTGGCGTTTATTCCCTTTTCAGGTTCAAGGCCGGCATGCGCAGCGCGACCCAAGACTTTGATTTGATACATCGAAGTTCCTTTGCGCCCAACCTTTGCCTTGCCGTTTAGCGATGCCTCAAGAACCAGAACCGCTGCCGCCTTAGCTGAAAGCCGTTTAATTAATTCGCGAGAACTTTGGCTACCAATTTCTTCATCGGTAGTTGCAATCAGCGCAACATCTTTTTGCGCACCAGGAATTTCTTTTAGGGCATAGAGGGCCTGGAGAAATCCAGCTTTCATGTCAAAGATTCCGGGACCTTTAGCGACATCACCATCAACCTGCCAAAGTGGCAAGTAAGAACCTTTTGGCCAAACGGTATCTAAGTGGGCCAATAAAATAATCTTTGGAGTTTTGCTGCCCCACCAAAAAATTGGACGTCCTTCTTCTTCAACAATTTGGGCGGGCTGCTCTAAATTAACATCAGCAATTTTCTTTGCTAATTCAACAATGCCACGACAGGCAGCTAAATCATCAGATGGCGATTCAAACTCCACCAGAGTTTTGAGGTCTTCGACGATGCCCATGGGTTAAGTCTGCCTTATTTCGCTTCGCTGACGCCGGTTATTCTTGGAATTCTAAAATTCTGCATCTCACCGGTTGCATGGTCACGGGCAATTAAGGTGCCAAGTGAAATTGATATCGGATCAATTAAGCGATTAGAGNCCCCGCCATTAGTGTCGGCGTAACCGATAGTTAGGGTTGCTTGCTCTTCGATATATTGATGAAGTAGATCTAAAGTTTCATTTGCAGTGGTGCGCGGAATTTCCCGAGGTTTGTGCGCACTAGCTTTTTCACCAGCACGAAGAGCTCGAACCGCAGATTTAATTATGGTTTCACCCGGAACAGTTGTTTCACTTAAAATTCTGGGTGGCCTTGGCCGTGATTTTGCGCGGCGTACAGCGGGAGCAGAAACTAAAATTCCAGTTGCATTTTCCGCAGCAGGTAAATACCCGCTCTCGCGTAGGGTGGCAATGCACTCAACAAGATCGGTATCGGTGATTAATACCTGTGGTGCAAGTTTTCTAAAACGTAAATGTTCAAGTTTTTTATCATGAAGAATCTGTGCGATTAGACCTTCATCTTCACAACGTAAGTAGGCATGCGCAGTGCCGACACGAAGGCGCCCATGCCGCTTAGCAACATCATTGATTAAGTACTCCAATGGTTGTGGCATTGGGGTCTTCGATGTCTTTTTTAGAAAATCTTTAATCTGATCGCCGGTTTGACCATGATCTAAACCGCGTCGAATCGAGCTCTCACTAAATCTAAATACCGTTGCGCCACCACGACTTTCGATATCGGCGATAGTGCCAATCACGTTCGAGACCTCGATTGTTAAAGGCCCTGGTGCAATGGCGCTGTTATCGGCTTGAATCAAGATGTGGTCAACTGGTTTAGGAAGTGCGGCTTCAACGCCCAGATCTTCTAAATTATTTAAAAGCGCAATTCCGAATGTAGAGATGGCACCTTGTCCAGTAATTCCAAGCCATTCAGCTTCGCGCAGAGTCCACTCAATAAATTCGCCATTAAACCTTTGCGGAGTCTGCCATTTAATCAAGCTTTGCAAAGTTGAGATATCTGGATCAGATTCTGGATTTGCTGCTAGTAAGGCAAGGGTAGATCTGCGAATTGAAGAAATTCCGGCACGATCTAATTCTGGGCCGAGTGGCGCAATATTTTTTGCATCCGCCTTTCCAATCAAACCACTGACTCTTGAAGTCTCTAACCAAAGTGAAACTAAGCCATGCCAACGTTCTTCAAGTGATCTAGTTAGCCATAGATCAAAGGCACCGGTTGGAAGTATTTGATCATCGGTATCAATCACAATTAATCCAGCGAGGTAGAGAACTTCAGCGACGAAGCCAACACAAATTTCATCAACGCCTAAATGCTCGGCGCTTCGTTTTAAATCCCTAATACCAACGCCACCAGATCGAAGAGCGATTGGAGGTTCGTCAGACCAGTTGTGGGCTAGTTCTTCACACCATCTTAAGAAATCTGAGATATTTGCAATTGCTGCTCGATCTACATCTTTTTGTTTTCGAGGAGTTCCAGCAAGACCTGGAGCGGCAAGGCTTATCTCTTTGTAGATCTTTCCACCGCGGAGATGTAGACCAACTTCACGAGGAAGTACAACGGTCTGCGAATCCATTGGAATTAAATAACCATGTTCCAAGAGCCAGCCGATCGCTTTTCCAGGACTCTTAATAGAAGTAACTTGTCCGCGAGGTGGCCCCCAAGTCAAACGATCTAATACAGCAGCTGAGTCTTTTGGTAAATCAGCGAGAGCTTTGAAATCAATCTTCTTTGGCGAGGCGGGACCAAGTCCGGCAGGTTCATCTCCGACTAGATTTCGAATATTGCTAGGCAGACGATATTTACTTCCATCTTTATAAATCAACGCTTTGCTGTGAAGTTGATCGATAACGGCGCCGGCGCTCTTATCGGTAAGTGAAACGATCTCGCTCTTTGAAAATGGCTCTTCAACAACACAAGTTGCAGTCAGTATTTCCAGTTGCAATTTATTTAGGCCTTCAAGGGCTCGCATCAAACTTGGCGCCGAGTTTGATCGGGCGGCAAGTGAACTTAAATCTGACGGGACAGGCGAGAGTAAGTCTGGGCGCAGCAGAAATAGTTGCGCGATCTCATCATCAGAGCGTGCGCGTAATTCGTCGGCGAAAGAGTTAACAGACATAACTGGCCTACTTTACTGGCCTTTTGTTAGGTGCGTTTACCCGATCTGCGAGGTGAAGCTAGCGCGGCAAGCGCAGCGAATCTGGCAAGGATTGGTCCGAAGGTCGCTTTCAAGATGCGGGCTCTGCGGAAATCATGAATCGGCCAACCATCTCGAATTGCACGGATCTGCAACAAAGTATCGGGATTAATTGCAGCAGGGTTTCCAACGGTTTCAAGAAGTGGAATGTCATGGTGGCTGTCGGAATACGCCGAACACTTTGTTAAATCCAAATTCCGTTCGGCTGCTAATTGGCTAATTGCGATTGATTTCTCTTTGCCATGCAACAAATTTCCAATTAATTTTCCGGTGTAGATGCCGTTATTTGCTTCGGCCTTTGTTCCAAGCGCACCAGTAAAGCCAAGTCTTTCAGCGATCAATTTCGCCATATCCAATGGGGTAGCGGTAACTAACCAGACTTCTTCACCTTTGGCTAAATGCTGGTTTGCAATTTCAATCGCTCCTTGCCAAAGAGCAGGGGAGACATATTCATCATAAATTTCTAAACCGATGGTCTCAATCTCTTTAACGTTGTGACCTTTAATAAACTCACAGGCAGCGTTCTGGTACTTCGCAATCTCTTCTGGATTTTCGGTGCCAGTCAATCGGTAACGCAGGTTGGCTAAAACGAATGTTGAGATATCGCGCTTTGTGAAAAATCCACGTTGGTACAAGCCTCGGCCAAGAAAGAAGAGGGTGGAGCCGCGGGTAATGGTGTTATCTACATCAAAGAATGCAGCGCTCTTCCCTGCAGATGCCATCATGCGCCTACCCTAGCGCGCCTCGATATGATTACCGTATGAGTCAAACAATTCACGTACTTCGTCACGGCGAAGTCTTGAATCCAGAGAAGATTCTCTATGGCCGCCAACCCGGCTGGCGCCTATCTGATCGCGGCCAGGAGATGGCAAAGACGGTCGCTGATTGGTCTAAAGATTTAAAGCTTGGTGCAATTCATGCATCACCATTACAACGGGCGCAAGAGACGGCAAAACCAATTGCCGAACTACACAAATTACCAATCACCACCGATGAAAGATTGATCGAAGCTGCCAATATTTTTGAAGGAAAGAAATTTGAATTAGGCAGCGGAGTTTTAAAGCATCCAAAATCTTGGTGGCATCTTCGAAACCCATGGCGTCCATCTTGGGGCGAGCCATATCAAGAACAAATAGATCGGATGCTTGCGGCAGTTTTTGCGGCTCGCGATGCGGCAAATGGAAAAGATGCATTAGTTGTATCGCACCAGCTTCCTATCTGGATTTTGCGATCAGCCATTGAAAATCGAAACTTGTTACATGATCCTCGCAAACGAATCTGCACCTTGGCTTCAGTAACCAGTGTTCACTTAGATGATGAAGGAATGATTTCTGGAGTTAGCTATCAAGAGCCAGCAAAGCATTTGCTCCCAACTAAATGAAAAAACTTTTAATCCTCATCTCAGTATTAGCCCTCACTGGCTGTTCAACTGGCGGCCTATCCAAGGCAAATGAAAGTTCCTTTGTCTCTGGCAATGGATCTGCCGTTGTTATTAAAGAAAGTGATCGCAAGCTAGCTCCGGAGATCAGCGGTCAGGTTTTAGATGGTTCAAATTTAACTATTGCAAAGGGAAAAGTTACAGTTCTAAATGTATGGGCATCATGGTGTTCGCCATGTCGCGCCGAAGCCCCTACTCTTCAAGATTTTGCGATGAAGAATCCCAATATAAATTTTGTGGGAATTCTTACGCGCGACAATCTAAGCGCGGCGCAGAGTTTTGTTACTAGATTTGAGATCACTTATCCATCATTCGTTGATGACTCGCTAATTGCTAAATTTCGGGGAACTCTGCCAGCTAATGCCATCCCAACTACTTTGGTAATTGATGACAAGGGCCGCGTGGCCGCCCGCATTAGCGGCGAGGCAACCGTGGCGATGCTCTCGCAGGTTCTAAGCAAAGTTTACGGTGGCCCTGTTAATGCATAACTTCTTCTTAAATCAGGTCTTTGATGGCAATTTAATTGTTGCCGCCGCTATTGCAATTCTCGCAGGGCTGATTTCATTTTTCTCGCCATGCGTTCTTCCTCTAGTCCCTGGCTATCTTTCATATGCGGCAGGTATGACCGAAGTTCGAAGTCGTGGGCGCGTGGCCCTTGGTTCGCTTCTATTTGTAATTGGATTCTCAACTCTATTCATCTCTTATGGTGCACTGTTTGGTTCACTCGGTTCTACTATCAATAACCATTCCCGTCTGCTTTCGATCATTTTGGGATTCTTAACAATCGCAATGGGAATCGTCTTTTTATTTAATCAGAAGTTTTACCGATCATTTAAACCACAATGGAAAGTTCGGGCCGGTTTAGTTGGCGCACCTGTCCTTGGCTTCTTATTCGGTATTGGCTGGACCCCATGCATTGGGCCGACTCTAGGTGCAGTACAGGCGTTATCTTTCGAAGCATCTAGCGCAACTCGCGGTGCGATTTTGAGTTTTGCCTATTGTTTAGGACTCGGCATTCCATTCATTGTTGTTGGGATCTTTTTCGATCAATCAGTAAAGCTACGCAGATTTATCTCACGCCATGGCAATCACTTAACTTTGATCGGTGGAATTTTCCTAATCTTGATAGGTCTTCTGCAAGTTACTGGCCTATGGATTCACATCATGAACTCACTTCGTGATGTCATCTCTGGATTCATTCCGGCGGTATAAATGAGCACTCCACAATTATCTAATTTCGCGCTTTTGCGTTGGGCTTGGCGTCAATTAACAAGTATGCGTACGGCGTTACTACTTCTCTTGCTCTTGGGCTTTGCCGCGATACCAGGTTCACTATTTCCACAGCGCACTCAAAACCCGATGAAGGTTACTGAGTACTTCACAAATAACCCGGGCCTAGCAAAGTGGTTAGATCGCCTTCGTTTATTCGATGTTTACTCATCGCCTTGGTTTAGTGCGATTTATTTACTGTTGTTTATCTCTTTAATTGGGTGTGTCCTTCCAAGAACCATCGAGCACTTAAAAGCAATTGGGGCCAAGCCACCACTTACGCCAAAGTTTTTGGATCGTATGGAGTACCCAACATCAGTCGAAGTACCTAAAGATCAAGCTCTGGATCTTGCCGAAAAGTATCTTCGGTCAAAGCGTTTTCGTATCAGGAGAGATGCCGAATCTATTTCAGCCGAGAAGGGTTATTCGCGTGAGACTGGAAATCTTTTATTCCATCTCTCGCTGATTCTTATCTTGGTTGGCGTTGGAATTGGTTCACTTTTTGGCAGCAAAGGCGAGGCGATTGTTAGCGTTGGTGATCGCTTCATAAATACCCCAACTTCATACGACAACTTAGCCTTCGGAAAGTTTCAGTCAGAGGGCTCACTTATTCCTTTTGCATTAACCGTTACCGATTTCAAAGCAACCTATGACATCAAGACAAATGCGCCATCTGATTACAAGCTATCCGTGCTTGCCGCCAATCCAATTGGGGCTAAGGAAGTGGCAAAGGTAATTAAAGTTAATTCACCTCTAACTTATGGCAACACCAAGATCTATTTACAAGCAAATGGTTATTCCCCACTTGTAACCGTTAGAGATAAATCTGGAAAGGTTACTTTTCAAGGTGGCACCGTTTTCTTGCCACAAGATGGAAACTTAACTTCCAGTGGTGCGATTAAGTTGCCTGACATGAAGCCACAGATTGGGTTTGTCGCATCATTTGTTCCGACATATGATCGTTCAAATAAGCGTGGTGCATTTTCAGCATTCCCGGAAGTTTTGGATCCAAGACTTTTGGTCTCTGTTTGGACCGGAAACTTAGGTCTAGATTCTGGTCGACCACAATCGGTTTACCGCGTAGATACCTCCAATATGACTCGTATTGGTTTGGCACAACTTGCGCTGCACCAGACTTATAAATTTAGTGAGGGTTCAATCACATTCGAAGGCTGGAAGCCTTGGGTCAACCTGCAAATTGTCGATGACCCGGGCAAGATGTACGCATTGTTCGGCGCGATATTCGCAATTCTCGGATTACTGCTCTCGCTCTTTACTAGACAGCGCAGAATCTGGGTAAAGGTAAGCGATCGAGTTGAGATTGCTGGATTGGCAAAGAACGCGGCACCAGGTTTAGCAAAAGAAATTAGCGATCTAAAGATTAAGTTGGAGGGAAAGTAATGACATCAACTAACTATGCCTATCTATCCAACTATGCAATTTATTCGGCGATGGTTCTCTACACAATTGCCTTCTTTGCCCATTCAATTGAAGTTGCCTTCTCGGTTCGCAGTGATGAAGTAAAAACTAAATTTGATTTTGCTAGAACTGATCGCGCTGGGCGCATTGGTAGCGCCATGATTTTCCTTGCTTTCATATTTATCTTCATCGGCGTCATCTTTCGCGGAATTTCTGCGCACCGGGTGCCTTGGGGAAATATGTATGAATTCTCAATCACCGGAGCTCTCGCATTTACCGGTGCCTATCTAGTTGCGCTTTGGAAATATAAGTTGCGCTGGCTTGGCCTTCCAGTATCAATCGCGGTTCTCTTAACCCTCGGCACGGCAATCACAGTTCTGTATCGACCAAGCGCGCCATTAGTGCCGGCATTGAAATCAACTTGGTTGGCAATCCACGTATCTGCCGCAATTGCATCTGGCGGCGTCTTCTTGTTGGCAAATTGCATTGCAGCCACTTATTTGATTTTAGATTCCTACGAATCAAAGGGACTACCTAGACCTAATTGGGCAAAACAATTGCCATCACTTGAATCCTTAGATCAACTCTCATATCGCCTAGTTGCATTTGTATTTCCACTTTGGACCTTTGCCGTTATTGCTGGCGCAATCTGGGCCGAATCTGCCTGGGGTCGCTACTGGGGATGGGATCCAAAAGAGACTTGGGCTTTTATTACCTGGGTCGCCTACGCGGCCTATCTTCATGCCCGAGTAACAGTTGGTTGGCGTGGTCGTAAGGCAGCTTGGCTCTGCTTATTTGCCGGTTCGACCTTCTTGTTTAACTACATCTATGTAAATATTTGGGGAACTGGAAGACATACTTATTCCGGTCTTTAAATCTTTCGCAAGAAATCGGGATCGTCATCTGGCGGAATAATTTTTCCATTCCTTGGCCTACTTGGGCCACCCGAATTCTTAGGTCGACCAATCGTGAACCAGAAGATAGCTCCAACGGTTTCGAATAAGAGAATGAAGAGTAACCAGGCCCATTTCGGAGCTTTGCGAACATATTCTTGTTCTGTTCTAGCGCAATCAAAGAATGCATAAAGAGTTAGACCTAGAAAAAATACGGTAAGAATTAAACGCATAGTTGCAGTCTAGGCTTACTTGATCGCAAGTGCGAGTGTTATCAACAAGGCAGAGAACAATTGCAACTTGCCCGCCTTGCCAAGCAAGGGAATTAGATCTTTTCCGGCGGCCCCCGCCATGACTGAGCGCGAGATTGAGATCGTGAGAGGTAGCGTGAGCAAAGTTAAGAGAGCTAGTGGTGCGATAAATGCAATGAGCGCAGCGCTAATTTGGGCAACTGCTAGTAATCCAACTAGTGCGATCCGTGCTCGGTGGTCTCCCAAGCGAACAGCGACGGTGCGCTTATTTACCAAGGCATCCTTTGGCAGATCACGTAAATTATTGATTGCCAGAATTGAACAGGCCAGGGCACCCATCGGAATTGAGATAGCCAGACTATTTAGATTTAAAGTTTTTGATTGCGCAAAGTAACTACCCATGGTTGCAACTAAACCGAAGAATATGAAGACTGAGATCTCACCAAATCCACGATAACCGTATGGGCTCTTGCCGCCGGTGTAATTCCACGCTGCAATAATTGAAATTGCACCAACCAAAATCAACCAAGGCGAAGTTCGCAAGGCTAAAACCAAACCACAAAGTGATGCAGTAAAGAAGGTCAGGTAAGCCATTTGCTTTACCTTGGCAGCTGGCAACAAGCCACTTGCAACTAACCTAGTTGGGCCAACTCGTTCGCTATCGGTACCACGAATACCATCAGAATAATCATTGGAATAATTAACCCCGATTTGCAAAAGTAAACTCACTGCCAGAGCCAGTGCAGCATTAAACCAATTAACTGATTGGCCAGTTACATTTATTAAGGCGGTTCCGACAAAGACTGGTGCGATTGCTGCTGGAAGCGTGCGCGGGCGGGCACCAATTAGCCAATTATTAACCTTAATCATGCAGCCATTCTTACTTATTTAGGAATAGTTGGCGAACAGCAACACGATCAGGTTTTCCAATTCCCTTTAATGGAATTGCAATTGGCGAGAGAAATTCCTTCGGAATTCCATGTTTGCCAATTCTTACAGAGAGAAGCTCACTCACATCCGAAATTTCCATGTCTTTATCGGAGAGCAGGCAGAGCTTGCTGCCCCACTTCTCATCCGGAATTCCTACGGCAACAAAGTTCTGATTTGGGAATTTATTTGCAAGCAAGTTTTCAATTTGGGCAAGTGAAATATTCTCACCGCCTGAAATTATTACATCATCATTTCGACCCAATATTGAGACTTTTCCATCTTCAATAGTTGCTAAATCTGAAGTGGTGTACCAGCCAGAGGTAAATATCATCGGGCCCTTTATCTCCAAGAGACCTTCATCATTAACTCTAACTTCCACACCAGCCAGTGGAGTTCGGTCATAAATGCAGCCACCGCAAGTTTCCGTCGAGCCATAGGTAGTGACAACGGTTATGCCATTTCTTTTAGCTTGTTCAATAAGTGAATCGGAAGTAGCAGCGCCGCCAACAAGTACCGCTTTACAACCCTGTAGATGTGTTAACAATTTTTCATTGCCATTGAGTGCTTGAAATAGTTGAGTTGGAACAATCGCCGTGAAATCGGCCTTGCCATTTACATCTACTAAATTAGATTCAAGAATTAGCGATCTAGCCAGAACATTAATTCCGGCAATGTGGTTTGTTGGTAAGAGCAAAGACCAGACATCACCTTTTTTTGCGCCAAGAAATTGATGGGCCGCGGTGGCAGATGCAATCAGATTTTCGCGGGTGAGTTCGATTACCTTTTCACTCCCAGTCGAGCCAGTTGTGTGCACCACAATCTTCTCCGGGCCACGCCCCGCGAGCAGCTCTTCGATTTCGATAATTTCTATCTGGCGCATAACAGTCGTAGGCTATCTACATATTAACCAGGAGGCTAAGTGAGCAAACCTTTTAAGCGCGAACCGGGAAGCCGGGTAATTCCTGCGTGGACTACTGGCAGCGGTGGCGAGAACTTTAAAGATATTACCTATCTAGTTGCCGAAGGCATGGCGAAAATAACAATTAATCGTCCCGAGGTTCGTAATGCTTTTCGCCCACAAACCCTCTTTGAATTACAAGAAGCTTTTGAACTTGCTCGTGATGATGATCAGGTTGGAGTAATTATCTTCACCGGTGCAGGAAGCGAAGCTTTCTGCTCTGGCGGCGACATCAATGTACGCGGCGATGATGGTTATCTTGGAACTGACAAGTTGGCCAGGAAAGGTATTGGCCGCTTAAATGTTTTAGATTTGCAAATACAGATTCGTAGATTGCCAAAGCCAGTTGTTGCAATGGTTGCTGGTTGGGCTGTTGGCGGCGGACATGTCTTGCATGTTGTCTGCGATCTAACAATTGCCGCCGATAATGCAAAGTTTGGTCAGACCGGCCCAATGGTTGGTTCATTCGATGGTGGATATGGCGCCGGTCTACTTGCAGCACATATCGGTCAGAAGAAGGCGCGCGAAATTTGGTTCTTGTGTCGTCAATACGATGCGGCTGAAGCGCTAGATATGGGACTTGTAAATACCGTTGTTCCGATTGCAGAACTAGAAGCGGAGACCGTTTCGTGGTGTCGCGAAATGTTGCGACATTCTCCGATGGCACTTCGCTTATTGAAGGCGGGACTAAATGCCGCCGATGATGGCTTGGCTGGAGTTCAACAACTTGCCGGTGATGCCACGCTTCTCTTTTATATGACCGAAGAAGGCCAAGAAGGTCGCGATGCTTATAAAGAAAAGCGCGAACCCAATTTCGATAAGTTTCCAAAGCGTCCGTAAATGTTCCAGCTAAACAAGGTCTTTCAAGATCTTGCGATTGTTTCGATTCCAACCAGAACATCTTTTCGCGGGGTTACTACTCGTGAAGCAGCGATCTTTCGCGGAGTAAATGGCTGGAGTGAATTTGCACCCTTTGTTGAGTATGACAAGTTTGAATCCCTAACCTGGATGAAGGCGGCCTTGGAGGCTGCTTATAAACCCGCCCCAAAGATTTATCGAGATTCAATCGAAGTAAATGCCACTCTTCCCAGGGTTGAAGTAGAAAAGGTAGCCACAATCCTCGCCAGATTTCCTGGTGCTAAGACAATCAAAATCAAAGTTGATGATTTTGAAAACGATAATTATTTGGTTGAAGCAGCGCTGGAATACAACCCAGATGCAAAAATTAGATTAGATGTAAATGGCGGATGGAATTTAGAGGCTGCCTTATTAAATCTTTATAATTATCATCTTCGATTTGGAAATGTCTTTGAATATATAGAACAACCAGTTTTAGAACTTTCGGATTTAGCGAAACTTAAAGCCGAGATCCCAATGAAGATCGCAGTAGATGAATCAATTCGCAAGGCGTTAAATAGTGATCTGAGTTTGCTAAAGGAATGCGCTGATCTCGCAATTATTAAGTGGGCTCCAGTTGGTGGCTTTGAACAATCAAAGAAGTTGATCGAAGCAATCGGACTACCAGTTGTTATTTCGAGTGCCCTTGATACAGGAATCGGAATAGCTCATGGTTTAACTCTGGCGGCTAGTCAGAAGGAATTAAATTTTGCTTGCGGTCTTGGAACTATCTCGCTTTTGGAAGGCGATATTGTGAGCCAGGCGCTCGAAATCATTGATGGAAAGTTAAAGGTTGGTGCGCCCGTGCCTAATGAAGAACTTCTACTGAAGTACCAGGCAGCTCCAGAACGTAGACTCTGGTGGGAAGAGCGAATTACAACAACCTGGGCGGAGGGAGATTTCGATGAGTACCTCAACTGATCTCGCCCGAAATACCGTCCGGCAACTTATCGAAAAGGGCGTCTCTAACTTCGTCCTAAGTCCTGGTTCACGCAATGCGCCAATTTCTATTGCCTTAGTTGAAGCTGAAGCCAAGGCTTTAATTGAATTACATATTAAGTTAGATGAAAGAGGGGCAGCCTTCTTCGCCTTAGGAATATCAAAGGCAACTGACCAATATGTTGCAGTTATCTGCACCAGTGGAACCGCGGTGGCAAATTATCATCCCGCAGCGATTGAAGCGCTTCACGCAAATAACAAACTCATCTTTATAACGGCAGATCGGCCACTTCGATTACGTAATACCGGCTCTAATCAGACGACTAATCAAGTAGATATTTTTCCTGGCGTTATCTGCCACGATGTAAGCGCTCCAATAGAAATTCAACTCAGTGGCGGGCCGATCCAATTAAATCTGCAATTTGATGAGCCGCTCTTACCTAATAACAATTCCGATTGGCTATCTGGAATTAAAATTGCACCCACGAGCGCAAGGGTTCCAACCCAAGAAAAGATCGAAGTAACAGGTAATGGGCTAGTCATTATTGGACATGATTGCGCGGGAATTTCAAAGGAAGTTATTAGAGAGTTCGTTTCAAAGCTTGAGCTTCCCGTTATTGCCGAGGATCCCATCTCGTTTCCAAACGCGATCGCGCATGCGGCGCTCTTTCTGGCAGATGAAAAGGTTCGTGAATACTTAAAGCCGGATTATGTTTTCATTATCGGGCGAACGACCTTATCGCGCAGTATCAATAATCTGATTGCGACAATTGATACGCAATATGTGATTGATTCGCGAGTAAGTAAAGTGGATACAGCGCGTACTGCGACAAGAGTTTTTGCCACTCTTCCACTCGTAACCGTTGATACCAATAACCCAAGTTGGGTTGGTGATTGGAACGAGGCGGCTCGAATCTGCGGTGAACTCGTTGGACAATTAAATAACTGGAGTGAACAAAGCGCCAGCCAAACGATTGCTAAAGAACTTCCAGATTCATCAGCGCTCTTTGTTGGATCTTCACGCCCAATTAGAGATATCGAAGCCTTTGCCAAACCACGAGGCGGGATAGAAGTTTTTGCCAATCGAGGCCTAGCTGGAATTGATGGAAATCTCTCTACCATTTTTGGAATTGCGAACCAATTTGAAAATACTTTCGCAATTATTGGAGATCTCACTTTTTTACATGACTTATCTGCGTTGATCAATTTACCCAAGGCAAAATTAACTATCTTTTTGATTGATAATAATGGTGGTGGAATTTTCTCCACACTGTCCCAAGCAGGTGTAGTCGGATTTGAGAAGATCTTTGGCACGCCGCAGAATCAAGATATTGCAAAGATCCTAAGTGGCTTTTCCATCAAGAATGAAAAGGTGAAGAGCCTTTCAGATTTAAAGCGATCAATAGTGCGAGATGTAAATGAAATTAAGTTTGAAATTCTAGAAATGCCAACTCGCGAAGAAAATGCGAGTGAGTTAAAGAAACTTTACGAGCTTGTTTCAAGCGCCTTACGCATCGGTTTTAACTTAGCCTGACTCTCTTCAAGCTCTTCTGCTGGTACCGATCCAGCAACGATCCCGCAGCCAGCGTAAATCTGCATACTCTTATGATCACTCGAGAGTTGCCCAGTACGTAACGCAATTCCAATTTCGCCATCGCCATGCCAATCAACCCATCCTACGGGACCGGCATAACGGCCGCGATTCATCGACTCCAACTCTTTAATAACAGCTTTCGCCTTTGGTGTTGGGGTGCCGCAAACTGCGGCAGATGGGTGAAGTGATGCAATAACAGTGAAAATATCAACCGGGGTAACGGATTCGTTAATCACACCAGTTACATCGGTGGCTAAGTGCATGACATTTGCCAAGTGCAAGACAAAGGGAACTTCTGGAACGTTAGTGGAAGAACAAAAAGGTGCCAGCGCATCGGCGACCGAACGAACCGCGTACTCATGTTCTTCTAGGTCCTTTGATGATTTAGCAAGCGATGCTGCCAAAGCTAAATCCTTAGCTTCATCGCCTGTCATCTTGATGGTTCCGGCTAAGACTCTAGATGTCACAAGTGACTTACTTAAACGAACTAATAATTCCGGAGTAGCACCAATTATATTAGAGACTAGAAAAACCCAGGTGGTTGGGTAATTATCAATTAGATAATTAATTAGAGCCCGCTTTGATATTTCTGTATTTGATTTTGCAATTAGATCTCTAGCGAGTACTACTTTATCGAGTTCGCCATTCTTAATTTTTTCAACGGCGGTTGCTACTCGAGATTTCCAATCTTCATCAGAGAGCGATCCCACATCAAAGGTGATCTCGCCACCCTTTGCGAGAACTGAAAGTTTATTTAAATTTGGTTGGGCATCTTGCCCCACCCAAGTAATCCAAGATTTACCAGCCTTCTGACCAATCACAACTTTTGGAATAACTAAACGGGATTCTTCATTTTCATCAAAAGAAAAAGAGGTAAAGAGAATGGGACCGGTACCACTTCCATGCACATGATTTTGAATTCTAAGTCCGGCTAATTGTTGTTGCCACCAATTTCTGGCATCGTTAAAACGATTTGCGCCACTTACGCTGGTGCTTTGCCATTCGCCAAAACCAATTAGGCCATCGCCTCCGCGAATCCAGGAGGCAGAAATTTCATCGCCAGCAACTTCGATTAAATGAAGTTGTGGGTGCTCACCTAAAAGTTCAGTTGTGAAGGACTGTGGCATTTTTGGGCGCAGAATTTATTAGCGCTTTGGCACAAGGCGCCAGATCATCGGAAGCGCCGTGCTTGCGATTGCAACCTTTAGAAATTCACCAAGTAAAAATGGCGTAAATCCCTTTGCAATAGCCCAGCTCCAACTTTGACCTGAAACATGATGTAGCCAGAAAAGGCCAAAGCTAAAGATGATGGCATTTCCCAAAATCATGGTTGGGATGGCTGTTGAAATTCGTTGATCCCATTTGCGACCGGCTAGGGCTCCGATAACTAGCGAGGCAATAAGCATTCCGATCAAATATCCACCAGTTGCGCCAACAACCTTTGCTAATCCATGTGAACCAGATGCGAAAAGTGGTGCGCCAGCGATACCCATTAATAAGTAGAAGGCAAATGTAGTGAAACCAAGTGACGCGCCATAGGCAGTTCCGAGAAGTAATACCGCAAGGGTTTGACCAGTAACTGGAACTGGAGAGCCAGGAATTGGAAATGAAATCTGAGCCATTACGCCTAAGAAAATTATTCCTAAAAGAACTAATGACAATTTAGTAACCGCGCTTGTGCGCGGGATCACTGCGGTACGTAGTGTGTTTACTTGGGACACGAGATTCTCCACCTTCGACTTGTAGTCAGAGCCTACTCCCATAAGAATATACGCGTGAGTAGAGCGGATTTAGGCAAGGAGCCGGAGGAAGTTTCGGCGATGTTTGATGGCGTTGCCCGCCGCTATGACATCCTCAACGATCTACTAAGCCTTGGTCGCACAAAAGCCTGGCGCAAGATTGCCACTGCAACAATTTCACCAAAGCCTGGAATGAAAATTCTAGATATCGCTGCCGGAACTGGTTCTTCAAGTAGACCACTTGCTGATGCCGGCGCGGATGTAATTCCATTAGATTTTTCAAAGGGAATGTTAGATGCCGGGCGCAAACGTCATCCCGATTTAAAATTTACCCAAGGCGATGCTTTAAATCTGCCATTTAAAAATAATGAGTTTGATGTAACAACAATTTCCTTTGGTCTGCGAAATACTGCCGATACCAAAGCAGCTCTTAAAGAGGCGCTACGTGTTACAAAATCTGGTGGGCGAATTGTTGTTGTTGAATTCTCCCAACCAGTCAATTTTATTTTTCGCACATTATATATGCGCTATCTAATGCGTGCCCTTCCCGTGATTGCGCGGAAGGTTTCGGCTAATCCCGATGCATATGTTTATTTGGCGGAGTCGATTATGGCCTGGCCAAATCAATCTAACCTGGCAGCGATCCTCAAGGAGGCTGGCTGGGAGCGAGTTGGCTGGCAGAACCTGACCTTTGGAATTGTTGCTATCCACAGCGGCTACAAGTCCTAGCAAGTTCATCAAATCGTTACTCTTTATATAAGTGATAGCCACCACACTTCCTTCGAAAGAGCTACCGAAACCCCTTAGAATCAAACCGTGAATCCATATGTACCAATTCTCGTAATTGGGGCGATCGGCTTCGGCTTTGCAGCATTCTCTGTTGTTGCCGCAGCCCTGACTGGGCCAAAGCGTTATAACCGCGCGAAGTTAGATGCATATGAATGTGGAATCGAACCCTCACCACAAGCAGCCGGTGGCGGTCGTTTCCCAGTCAAGTATTTCCTTACTGCGATGCTATTTATCGTCTTTGATATTGAAATAGTTTTCTTATATCCATGGGCGGTTTCATTCGACCAACTTGGATTGTTTGGCCTAATAGAGATGGCCATCTTTATCGCTACTGTCTTTGTTGCATATGCATATGTATGGCGTCGCGGTGGATTGGAATGGGATTAAGCAATGGGCCTAGAAGAAAATTTACCTAGCGGCTTTGCACTAACCACAGTTGAAAAACTTGCTGGTTATATGCGCACTGGTTCGCTCTGGCCAGCAACATTTGGTTTAGCTTGTTGTGCAATCGAGATGATGGCATTTGGCGGTGGCCGTCACGATGCCGCGAGATTTGGCATGGAAGTTTTTCGGGCATCACCTCGCCAAGCAGATTTAATGATTGTTGCCGGCCGCGTCTCTAACAAGATGGCACCAGTTCTTCGTCAGATTTACGATCAAATGGCGGCGCCAAAGTGGGTAATCTCAATGGGAGCCTGCGCTTCATCTGGTGGCATGTTTAATAACTATGCGATTGTTCAAGGCGTAGATCACGTAGTTCCAGTTGATATTTATCTACCAGGCTGCCCACCACGTCCAGAAATGTTGATTGATGCTATTCTTAAACTTCACTCATTGATCGATGATGAGAAGCTTGGTGTAAATCGCGAGCGAGTAATTCGCGAAGTTGAAGCGGCTGCGCTCGCAGCAAAACCAACCCACCAACTAAAGGGTCTGCTTGCATGAGCCAAGATCAAGGCCTTTTTGGCGTGCACGGCACAGGCGATACCTCTGGTTTCGGTGGTTTAGTTCGCTCTGCAATTTCAGTTGGTTCGGCCGAGCGCCCATACGGAAGTTATTTTGATGATGTTGCCGACGAACTTGAACGTGCGTATCCAGATTTCAATGATGCGATCGAACGCATCGTTGTTGATCGCGGTGAATTAACACTTCACATTAAGGCCGCAAAATTACAAGAGGTGGCTTTAAAGCTTCGTGATACACCTTCACTTCGTTTTGAAATGTGTATGGGTGTAAGTGGTGTGCACTATCCAGAAGATTCTGGTCGGGAATTACATGCGGTCTATCCATTACTTTCATTAACCCACAATCGCCGAATTCGATTGGAAGTTAGCGTTCCGCAAAACCATCCTCACATCCCAACTCTTGTTGAAGTTTGGGGCGGAAATAATTGGCACGAACGTGAGACCTTTGACATGTTCGGAATTATTTTTGATGGCCATCCAGGATTAACTCGTATCTTGATGCCAGATGATTGGCCAGGACATCCACAACGTAAGGATTATCCACTTGGTGGAATTCCTATCGAGTACAAGGGTGCAACCGTGCCGGCTCCTTCAGAACGTAGGTCATACCGATGACAACAAATTTCACTAAGGATTCATATGCACCTTCGCAAGAGACAACCGAAGGTCGCGTTTATGCCGTTACCGGTGGCGATTGGGATTCACTCGTAACCGAAATTGGCCAAACAAAAGAGGAACGTGTTGTTGTAAATATGGGACCACAACATCCATCAACACATGGTGTTCTTCGTTTGGTCCTAGAACTTGAAGGCGAAACTATTACCGAAGCTCGAGCTGGAATTGGTTATCTTCACACCGGCATTGAGAAGAACTGCGAGTATCGCACTTGGACCCAAGGCGTTACATATGTAACCCGTATGGATTACCTAGCCCCACTCTTTAATGAAACCGCATATTGCCTCTCTCTTGAGAAGCTACTTGGAATTACCGAACAAATCCCAGAACGCGCGAGCCAAATTCGTGTTCTGATGATGGAGTTAAATCGCATTTCCTCTCACATGGTCGCTCTTGGTACCGGTGCCCTCGAACTTGGCGCACTCTCACCAATGATCTTTGCTTTCCGCGAGAGAGAGTTAGTTCTAGATCTCTTTGAAATGATCTCGGGTCTACGTATGAATATGGCCTACATCAGACCAGGTGGCGTTGCGCAAGATTTGCCACAAGGAGCTACCGCCAAGATTCGCGAAACCGTTAAGCAACTGCGACATAACTTTAAAGATAATGAGAAGTTGTTAATCGGCAACACCATCTGGATGAAGCGCACTCAAAATATTGGCTATCTCGATCTAGCCGGTTGCACCACCCTTGGAGTTACTGGACCAGTTTTACGCTCCACTGGCTTACCTTGGGATCTGCGAAAGACCCAACCATATTGCGGCTATGAAAATTATGATTTTGAAGTAATCACTAACAACACTTGTGATGTTTATGGACGCTTCTTAATCAGAATGGCCGAACTCGAACAATCACTTCGAATCGTTGAACAAGCTTGTGACAAGTTAGATAAATCCCAAGGCCAGCCAGTCATGGTCGAAGATAAGAAGATTGCTTGGCCGGCCCAACTTTCAATCGGCGCAGATGGCCAAGGAAATTCTCTCGAACATATTCGCGAGATTATGGGTGAATCAATGGAAGCTTTGATTCATCACTTCAAGATCGTTACCGAAGGTTTTCGAGTACCTGCCGGACAGGCTTATGTTCCAATCGAATCTCCACGCGGAGAAGTCGGCGTTCATTTGGTTTCAGATGGTGGTACCCGTCCTTATCGCGTTCACTTCCGCGAACCATCATTTAATAACTTACAAGCAACCGCTGCGATGTCAGAAGGCGGCATGATCGCTGACATCATCGGAGCTATTGCATCAATCGATCCAGTTATGGGTGGGGTAGATAGATAATGAATTTCACACCAGAACAATTAGAGATCATGGACAAGATCATTGCAAGGTATCCACGCTCCCGTTCTGCCATTATGCCTTTGCTTCACTATGTTCAAGCTTTGGAAGGTTATGTAACCCCACGTGGAATCGAAACTATTGCGGAAAAGCTAAATCTTGAAACTGCAGAAGTAACGGCGGTCTCAAGTTTCTACACTCAATATCGCACCGAACCTGCTGGCGAATATCACGTTGGCGTTTGTATCAATACTCTCTGCGCAGTAATGGGCGGCGATGAAATTTACAAATCCGTGAGCGAACATCTTGGAATTGAAAATCACGAAACAACTAAAGATGGAAAAGTTTCGCTTGAAAGAATTGAATGCAACGCGGCCTGTGATTACGCACCTGTAGTCATGGTCAATTGGGAGTTTTACGATAATCAAACCCCACAAAGTGTTAAAGATTTGGTTGATGCGGCTCGTGCCGGCAATCCACCAGCCCCCACTCGTGGTCCAAGCAAACTTCGTACCTGGAAAGAAAATTCCGCAGTACTCGCGGGGCTAAGTGATGGATTGGCTAATGAAGGTCTCTCCGCTGGCGAAGCCACACTTCGCGGCTTGAATATTTCAAAGGGAGCCGGAAAATAATGACAAAACTGCAACCGGTTTTATCTGCCAATTGGGATGAGAAAGATTCATTCACTATCGCTGGATATACCAGAAATGGCGGCTATAAAGCTTCGACAAAAGCCTTAGCCATGGAACCTGATGCAGTAATTCAAATGATTAAGGATTCAGGATTGCGTGGTCGCGGTGGTGCCGGTTTTCCAACTGGAAATAAATGGGGCTTCATTCCACAAGGCGACAACAAAGAGCATTACTTAGTTGTAAATGCCGATGAATCAGAGCCGGGCACTTGTAAAGATATGCCGCTACTTCTTGCTAATCCACATGTTTTGGTCGAAGGAATCATCATCGCTTCTTATGCGATTCGCGCAAACCATGCATTTATCTATCTTCGTGGTGAAGTTGTGCATGTCTATCGAAGAGTCCAACAAGCTATTGAAGATGCATATAAAGCCGGTCACCTTGGAAAGAACATCGGTGGTAAGGGATTTGATCTAGAACTAACACTTCACGCCGGTGCCGGTGCATATATCTGCGGTGAAGAGACTGCGCTTCTAGATTCACTTGAAGGCTTTCGCGGACAACCACGCCTTCGCCCACCATTCCCAGCGATCGCTGGTTTGTATGCAAAGCCAACCGTTGTAAATAACGTTGAATCAATCGCATCCGTTCCGGCAATCATTAACAATGGAATCGAATGGTTCCAAGGTATGGGGACTGAGAAGAGCAAAGGTTTCACACTTTATTCGCTATCTGGACATGTGAAGAATCCTGGACAATACGAAGCACCACTTGGAATTACCTTGCGCGAGATTCTTGATCTTGCTGGTGGAATTCGCGAAGGCCACCAAATTAAGTTTTGGACACCTGGCGGATCTTCAACTCCAATGTTCACGGCTGACCATTTAGATGTACCACTTGATTACGAAGGTGTTTCTGGCGCTGGATCAATGCTTGGAACCAAGGCGCTACAAATTTTTGATGAAACTACTTGTGTTGTTCGTGCCGCTCTTCGTTGGACCGAGTTCTACAAGCATGAATCTTGCGGAAAGTGCACCCCATGCCGTGAAGGCACCTGGTGGTTGGTTCAGATGCTTCAAGATTTAGAAGATGGCAAGGGAACAGAAGCCGATCTCACGAAGTTGCTTGATCTGTGCGACAACATCGCAGGTCGTTCTTTCTGCGCACTTGCTGATGGCGCGGTCTCACCAATTATCTCTTCGATCAAGCATTTCCGCGATGAGTATCTAACTCACCAACGAAATGGTGGTTGCCCATTTGATCCGATCGCCTCGACCTTATTTAAGACCGTGGGTGCGTAATGACTCCTGAACAATTAACCGAAGTAGAAATGATTACCGTTGTTATCGATGGCTTTGAAGTAACAGTTCCAAAGGGAACTTTAGTTATTCGTGCTGCTGAGAAACTTGGAATTCAAATTCCGCGTTTTTGTGATCACCCACTTCTCTCACCAGCCGGCGCCTGTCGTCAGTGTTTAGTCGATATTGAAATAAATGGTCGCGCTTTTCCAAAGCCACAAGCATCTTGCACAATTCCCGTAGAACCAAACATGATTGTTAAGACTCAACTAACTTCACCTGTTGCCGATAAAGCGCAAAAAGGCATCATGGAACTTCTTCTTATTAACCACCCACTTGATTGTCCGGTCTGCGACAAGGGCGGCGAATGCCCATTACAAAACCAGGCGATGAGCAATGGTCGACCAGAATCTCGTTATGAAGGCGTCAAGCGCACCTTTGAAAAGCCAGTTTCAATTTCATCACAAGTTCTTCTAGACCGCGAACGTTGCGTACTTTGCGCACGTTGCACTCGCTTCTCCGATGAAATTGCTGGCGATCCATTTATCACTTTGAATGAACGCGGTGCTCTTCAACAAGTTGGAATTTACGAGAATGATCCATTCAAATCTTATTTCTCTGGAAATACTGTTCAGATCTGTCCAGTTGGTGCCTTAACTGGCGCCTCTTATCGTTTCCGTTCTCGTCCATTTGATCTAGTTTCAAAGGATTCTGCCTGTGAACACTGTGCATCGGGCTGCGATATGCGAACCGATATTCGCCGCGGCAAGACACTGCGTCGTTTGGCCGGCGATGATTCAGCAGTTAATGAAGAGTGGAACTGCGATAAAGGTCGCTGGGCCTTTAAATATTTAACCTCTCGTGAACGCGTAGCCACACCTATGGTTCGCGGCGACGATGGTGAATTACATGAAGCATCTTGGCCCGAGGCAATCGCTGCGGCAGCAAATGGTCTTCGCACAAAGCGCGTTGGCGTTCTAATTGGTGGCCGGGCAACTCAAGAAGATGCCTATGGCTATGCAAAATTTGCTCGCGTAACGCTTGGTACAAATGACATTGATTTCCGCTCTCGCTCGCACTCAAAGGAGGAGAGTTCATTTATCGCAGGTGTGGTTACACAATTAACCACCACGTACAAAGATATTGATAAAGCCGATCAAGTAGTTCTACTCGGCTTTGAACCAGAAGATGAATCACCAATCGTCTTCCTAAGAATCTTCAAGCAAGTAAAAAAGCGCGGCATCCAAGTAATCAGCGATGCNCCTTTTGCTAGCCGTGGTTCGAAGAAGTTAAAGGCAAAACTAGTTAAACAAATCTCAGATATTTCTGGCCTAACCGATAAGAGCGTGGTTTTAGTGGGCGAACGTTTAGCTGAAACCCCAGGCGCTCTCTCCGCCGCAGTTGATCTAGCAAATATGAATAACGCAAAGTTGGCCTGGATTCCACGTCGCGCTGGTGAACGTGGCGCGATTGAAGCAGGTGCGATTGCAGATCTACTTCCAGGTGGTCGACCAGTAAGTGACCTCGCTGCTCGTGTCGATATTCAAACAGCTTGGTCAGTTGATTCACTTCCAACAAATCCAGGTCGCACAACTGAGGAAATCTTAGATGCGCTAAATCTTGATGAGACAAATATAAATGCCCTTGATGCAGTTGTAGTTGGTGGCGTAGATCCAATGGATATTTCAACCACAGCGCTATCGAAGCTTCTAAATACTTTTGTGGTTTCGCTAGAAATTTCACATTCTTCCATAACCGCAATTGCAGATGTTGTTCTGCCAGTTGCCGCGGTTGTAGAAAAGAGCGGAACATTTTTAGATTGGCAGGGAAGTCCTCGCGCATTTGAGAAAGCAATCGAGGATGCGTTAACACGTAGCGATGTTCGTATTCTTTCGATGTTGGCCGAGGAAATTGGTGCTCCAATTGATCTCCCAACTGTCGCAGCAACCCGCCGTGAGATTGCAGCAATTGGAAAATGGGATGGCGCGAAAAGTGAATTTGTAAAAGTAGCAGCAAAGCCTGCAACTATCAGTGGCGATAAATTACTTCTAACTTCATGGCGTCAACTCTTGGACCTTGGTTCACTGCAAATGGGCGAAGCGAATTTAGCTGGAACAGCTCGCAAAGCAGTTGCCTATATTTCCGAGGGTCGTGCGGCAAAAATTGGTGTGAGCGAGGGAGATCTAGTAAGAATTTCATCCGAGCAAGGATCAATTAATCTGCCAGTCGCAATTGCGCAAATGTCTGATGAAAATATCTGGGCGCCAAGAAATTCTGAAGGATCTCAACTTATTTCAACCCTAGGTTTTGTAAGTGGCGAAGTTACGGTGGTGAAGGCATGAGCGTTGAAGCAGTACTAGGAATGGATCCAGGTTGGATCTCCCTCGTAAAGGGACTCTTTGTATTTGTGCTTTGCGTGCTCTGCACGCTTATGGCGATATGGGCAGAACGAAAGATCGTTTCAAGAATGCAGATGCGCATTGGACCAAATCGCACCGGAAAGTTTGGCTTGCTGCAATCACTCGCCGATGGCGTCAAGCTCGCCCTAAAGGAAGACTTGATTCCAGCCGCGGCAGATCGAATTGTTTTTGTTATTGCACCAGTAATTTCGGCTACAACTTGTTTCATGTCTTTTGCTGTTATTCCAATGACTGGTCCGATCAACCTCTTTGGTCATAAAACATTTATGCAATTGACTGATATTCCAGTGGGAGTTCTGTACGTACTCGCTGTTGCATCCGTTGGCGTTTATGGAATTGTGATGGCTGGCTGGTCTTCCGGATCTACCTATCCATTGCTTGGTGGCCTTCGTTCAAGTGCGCAAGTAATTTCATATGAAGTAGCAATGGGTCTTTCATTGGTGGCGGTCTTCATCTATTCCGGATCGATGTCTACTTCAAAGATCATTGATGCCCAACAACATTGGTGGTTCTGCGTAACGCTATTCCCATCTTTTATTATTTATGCAATCTCAATGGTGGGCGAAACTAACCGGGCACCATTTGACTTAGCCGAGGCTGAAGGTGAATTAGTTGGTGGCTTCCACACCGAATATTCATCACTCAAATTTGCACTCTTCTTCTTGGCAGAATATGTAAATATTGTTGGAGTATCTGCCCTTGCCACAACCCTCTTCCTAAATGGTTACCACGCGCTTCCTGGATTAACATTTACAGAGCAGTGGTTAGGTGGTTGGTTCACCCTAGTTTGGTTCTTGGCCAAGATTTCCCTCTTCTTCTTTATCTTCGTTTGGCTCCGTGGAACTCTGCCTAGAATGCGTTACGACCAATTTATGAAATTTGGTTGGAAGGTATTGATTCCAGTTAGTCTGGTTTGGATCATGATCGTCTCAAGCATGCGATTGATGTCCAATCAAAATGCATCACGTTCGGTGGTCTTAGCCTTTGCCGTAAGCGTGGTCCTATTAATACTTGCCGCACTTGCCTTGGTTGATCGTTCCAAGAACAAGCAGATTGAAGAAAATTCAGTCTTTGAATATGCAAAACCAAATTTCCCGATACCAGAATTACCAAATAAGAAGATGGGGCAATTAAATGGATAAGCCAGCTTCATTTTTAAAGCAGATGCAGGGTTTCTGGGTAACTTTTATAACCATGTTTAAGAAAGTTAATACTGTTCAATATCCAGAAGTTGCACCGGATATTCAACCTCGCTTTCATGGTCGCCATCAGTTAAATCGATACGAGGATGGACTTGAAAAATGTATCGGTTGCGAACTCTGTGCTTGGGCCTGCCCGGCTGATGCAATTTTGGTTGAAGGCGCTAATAACACTGAAGAGGCGCGATTCTCTCCTGGCGAACGATTCGGCGCGGTCTATCAAATCAATTATGCGCGATGTGTTTTCTGCGGTCTATGCATCGAAGCCTGCCCAACTCGTGCACTGACGATGACTCACGAGTTTGAACTAGCCGATACCTCACGCGAAAAACTTATCTTTGAAAAAGAAGATCTATTAGCACCACTTCGCCAAGGAATGGTGCAACCACCACATCCAATGGCGCCAGGCGCGGATCACCTCTCTTACTATCGCGGTGAAGTGAAGGGCACTAATAATGCTTAATCTCGCATTACAACTTGGCCAAACTAAGACACCAGAAGCCGTTCTTTTCTGGATACTTGCGCCACTTGCAGTTTTAGCCGGAATCGGAATGCTCTTTGCAAAGAAGGCAGTGCACTCTGCGCTATTACTAGCTTGGATCATGATTACCTTGGCATTCTTTTATATTGCGCAAGATGCCCTATTCCTAGGCATTGTTCAGATTGTGGTTTATACCGGAGCCGTAATGATGCTCTTCCTATTTATTCTTATGTTGATTGGTGTGGACTCTTCAGATTCTCTAACTGAAACCATCAAGGGGCAACGAGCAACTTCAATTACCGCTGCAATCGGCTTTGGCGGCCTTTTAATTTCATTAATTGGAAGAGCAACAGTCGGACATACCGCTTTGGGCCTTGCCGAATACAACGTTAAAGGAAATGTGCAGTCACTAGCCGAAGCGCTATTTACAAAATATGTCTGGGCCTTTGAAGTTGTATCCGCCCTATTGATAACCGCAGCTCTGGGTGCGATGGTCTTGGCTCACAGCCAGAAGATCAAATCACGTACTTTGCAACGCGATTTATCAGCGGCCCGCTTTCGCGGACCATCACTTTCAACCGCTGCCGGACTTCCAAGTTCTGGGGTTTATGCCCGTCACAATGCAGTAGATGTGCCGGCTCTTTTGCCAGATGGAACCCCGGCCCCAACTTCAATCTCTGCAACGCTTAAAGCTCGCGGCGATATGTTGGATTCCAAAATATTTGAATTAGAAGTAAAAGAAGTGGAGGAGGACTAAATGGATATCGCTAATTACCTTTATCTTTCGGCTGCCCTCTTTACGATTGGCGCGGTTGGCGTAATCGTTCGTCGCAATGCAATTGTTGTATTTATGTGCGTTGAATTGATGCTCAATGCAGCAAACCTCGCATTTGTAACCTTTTCACGTCTAAATGGAAATCTAGATGGCCAAGTTGCTTCTTTCTTCACCATGGTTGTTGCTGCTTGTGAAGTGGTAGTTGGCTTAGCAATCATCGTAACTATTTTCAGATCCCGCCGATCAGCATCTGTCGATGATGCTAGTTTGTTGAAGCGATAATGAAGGCAAATAACTATTTGGTTTATTTAATTGCACTCCCGCTCTTTAGCGCTGCGCTACTTCTTTTACTTGGCCGGATCGCAGATAAGTGGGGCCACCTGCTTGCAACCCTAGTTTCTGCCAGCACCTTTGCCATCGGAGCATATGAATTTTTCGCTATGCGCTCTCGCTCTGGCGTTGATCGGGCAATTACCCAACATGTAATTCAGTGGATCTCAGTCGGAACGTTGAAGGTTGATGGCGCGCTTTTGTTAGATCAGCTCTCAATCTGTTTTGTACTACTTATTACCGGTGTCGGAACTTTGATTCATATCTACTCCATCTCTTATATGGAGCATGATGAGAATCGCCGCCGCTTCTTTGCCTATCTAAATCTCTTCATCGCAGCGATGTTGCTATTGGTCTTGGCTGACTCATATTTAAGTCTTTATGTTGGGTGGGAAGGCGTTGGCCTTGCTTCATATCTCTTAATTGGTTTCTGGAATCAACGTCCAGCCTACGCAACTGCTGCCAAGAAGGCCTTTGTCGCCAACCGAGTTGGTGACGTTGGACTTTCCCTTGCGATCATTATCGCTTTCACCCAATTTGGCACGGTTTCATTTGCAGGAGTTAAAGCCGGAGCGCCCCATGCTTCGTCAGCTGCATTGACTGCAATTGGCGCCATGTTGCTATTGGCAGCTGCTGGTAAATCTGCGCAGTTCCCGTTGCAATCCTGGCTCGGCGATGCGATGGCTGGCCCAACTCCAGTCTCGGCTCTGATTCACGCAGCAACGATGGTCACCGCGGGCGTCTATCTAATAACACGCTCCAACTTTATTTTTGATGCCTCATCAACTGCCCGACTATTAGTAGTAATAGTCGGAGCAATCACACTTCTATTTGGTGCAATTATTGGTACCGCTAAAGATGACATTAAGAAAGCGCTTGCCGCATCAACGATGTCGCAGATCGGTTACATGATCTTGGCAACTGGTCTTGGACCGATCGGTTATGCCTTTGCAATTTTGCATCTACTCACTCACGGCTTCTTCAAGGCTGGAATGTTCTTAGGCGCTGGTTCGGTGATGCATGGCATGGATGATGAAGTAAATATGCGTCGATATGGTGGCTTGGCAAAGTTCATGCCAATCACTGCGATCACATTTGGCTTTGGCTACCTTGCAATTCTTGGTATTCCACCATTCGCCGGGTTCTACTCCAAAGATAAAATTATCGAAACTGCATTTAACGCTGGTGGAAATAAGGGTTGGATATTAGGTGGCGCAGCGCTACTTGGTGCCGCAATCACCGCTTTCTACATGACCCGCGTTGTCGTTCTTACTTTTATCGGTGCGAAGCGTTGGGATTCAATGGCACATCCACATGAATCACCTCTTTTGATGTGGCTACCAATGGCAATTCTGGCAATTGGATCAGTAACTTCTGGATTCCTTTTAAGTTCTGGCAGCGCACTAGTGCACTGGTTGCAACCAATTGTTAATGCTGGAAATGTCGAAGGTGGCAAGGAGTTAATGAAGCCACTTACTGTTTCACTTCTCGCACTTGGGGTTGTTGTTATCGGAGCCGGAGCGGCAATCATTAAGTACCGCACCGTTGCCTCGGAAGCTCCATCAAATATCTCAATCTTTACGAAGGCTGCTCGCAAGGACCTCTATCAGGATTCATTTAACGAAGCGGTATTAATGCGACCTGGTCAAGGCTTGACCGATACCTTGGTTAAGACCGACCACAATCTAATTGATGGCGCGGTCCGTGGTGTTGGCTGGACCCTCAATACAATTTCAAGCGCCGCAAGATCAATTCAAAACGGTTATGTCAGAAGTTATGCCCTGATCATGGTGCTGGGAACTCTGGCCCTTGTCGCAACAGTTTGGCTGGTTACCCTATGAAAAATATTCTGACCGTTCTTGAACTACTTCCACTTTTTGGAGTTATTGCACTTTGGTTGACCCCAAAGGAAAATACCAAGTTAATTAAGCAAACCGCGGTTGCCGCATCACTTCTCACTTTGGTGGAATCATTCATTGCGGTCTGGAACTTTGATATTAAGTTCAAGGGTTTTCAATTAGTCGAGAGCTACAACTGGATATCAGCTTTCCATATTAAATACGCAGTCGGAGTCGATGCAATCTCGCTCACCTTGATTTTATTAACCACCATTCTGGTGCCGATTGTCTTTATTGCTGGCTGGCATGAATCAGAAGATGGTCGCTTTAGTCCAAAGACTTTTTATGTTTTGATGCTAGTTCTTGAGACCATGATGATTGGTGTATTTGCCGCCACCGATGTCTTCCTCTTCTACGTCATATTTGAAGCGATGTTGATTCCGGTTTACTTCCTGATTGCAGGATATGGCCGCGGTGAACGTGCGGCGGCTGCTCTCAAGTTCTTGCTCTATAGCCTCTTTGGTGGACTCTTAATGTTGTCGGCTGTAATTGGCATCTACATCATCTCCACAAATCAGGGTGTTGGCACATTTGATGTCAACGAACTTTCTAAATTAACGATCGATCAATCCACTCAAAACTGGTTATTCCTTGGCTTCTTTATCGCCTTTGCAATCAAGGCTCCACTCTGGCCATTTCACACTTGGTTACCTGGTGCTGCGAAATCTGCAACCGCAGGAACATCGACTTTGTTACTTGGCATTTTAGATAAGGTCGGCACCTACGGAATGATTCGTTTTTGTTTAACTCTCTTCCCAGGGGCAACAAAGACATTTGCTCCTTGGATTATTACCTTGGCGGTAATTTCTATTCTTTACGGTGCAATACTCGCTATCGGTCAAAAAGATATCAATTCAATGATCGCCTTCACTTCGATCTCACACTTCGGTTTCATTACTCTTGGAATTTTCGCGCTAACTTCGCAAGGTATCTCCGGAGCCACCTTCTACATGATCAATCACGGCTTCTCTACCGCCGCGCTCTTCTTGACCGCCGGTTGGATCGTAAAACGTCGTGGCTCTTCGCAAATCGCAGATCTAGGAGGCCTACAAAGAGTTGTTCCGGTACTTGCTTGGTCATTCTTTATCGCCGGACTATCAGCCTTGGCACTTCCTGGTCTATCAAGCTTTGTTAGTGAGTTCCTTGTGCTAATTGGATCATTTAGTCAGTACCCAGTCGCGACCATCTTTGCAACCACCGGCATTGTCCTTGCCGCACTCTACGTATTACTCGTTGTACAGCGCGCACTTCATGGTGAAGTTAAAAGTGGAAATGAATCTATGGTCGATTTAAATCTTCGCGAAAAGTTAGCGATCGCACCAGTCATTGCCCTCTTAGTATTCCTAGGCTTTTATCCAAAGCCAGTTTTGCACCCACTCAATGTGGCCACCTCTACCGTTATGAGCCAAATCGGGGTTACCGATCCGATCGCAAAGGCGGATAAATAATGCTTAGCGCACCTCATCTAAATTACGCACTCCTAGCGCCAATCTTGATTATCTTGGGCGCGGCTCTACTTGGTGTCTTAGTTGAAGCCTTTATAAGTAAAGCCCTTCGCTCTCGCTTACAAATCGGGATTTCACTTATTGCTGTTATTGCTGCTTTTATTCAATTAATCAGAGTGCGAAACCTAACTTCAACTTCTGCAGCAGTCGGTTCTGTCGCTATTGATGGCGCAGGTATCTACATTCAGTTAATTATTCTTGCCCTCGCCTTTGTCGGACTGCTTTATATCGCCGATACCGATAACTTCACTGCTCAGGCTTCGGCGATACCGGGTTCAACTGAAGAAGCTTCATCGATTGCCGCAGGAAGTCAGCAGACCGAAGTCTTCCCGCTAACACTTTTTGCAATTGCGGGAATGATGCTATTTCCGATTGCGACCGATTTAATAACGCTCTTTGTGGCACTGGAAGTTCTCTCACTTCCGTTATATCTAATGTCTGGACTTTCTCGCCGCCGTAGATTGCTCTCTCAGGAAGCAGCCCTTAAGTACTTCCTGCTTGGTGCATTTTCATCCGCCTTCTTCTTATTTGGCGCTGCCTTTCTTTATGGATATTCCGGATCGCTCTCACTAAATGGCATAGCCGATGGTGTTCATTCTTCAGGTGCCAATAGCGTCTTTCTACTAATTGGAATTATCTTCTTGTCAGTTGGCCTGCTATTTAAAGTGGGAGCTGTTCCATTCCACTCCTGGACTCCAGATGTTTATCAAGGCGCCCCAACTCCAATCACTGGATTCATGGCGGCTTGCACAAAGGCAGCAGCCTTCGGCGCAATGCTTAGAATCTTTTATGTTGGCTTTAATGATGTGCAATGGGATTGGAAACCAATCATCTCGGCAATCGCGGTTATCACCATGGTCTTTGGCGCAATCGCGGCAATTGTTCAGCGTGATGTAAAGCGAACCTTGGCATTTTCATCCATTACTCATGCCGGATTTATTCTGATTGCAGTCGTGGCATTGAGCAAGAACGGCTTGGCCGCAGCGCTCTTTTACTTTATCTCCTACGGTTTTGCCACCCTTGGCGCATTTGGAATCGTTACCTTGGTGCGCGATTCATCTGGTGAGATCACCGATCTAAATCGCTGGTCCGGTCTTGGAAAACGTTCGCCACTAGTTGCTTCAGCATTCTCACTCTTCATGCTTAGCTTCGGTGGTATTCCACTCACAGCGGGATTTATTGGAAAGTTTTCCGTCTTCACCGCATCTTATGAATCTGGAAATATAAACCTAGTTGTCTTTGGTGTTTTAACTTCAGCGGTGGCACTCTTCTTCTATCTAAAGATTGTCTTGATGATTTTCTTTGGTGAGAGCCGGAGCGACACCTTGACAGTGGTTATTCCTTCAATTCTCACAAGGGTGGCAATCTCTATCTGCGTTATAGTCACAATTCTTCTCGGGGTTTATCCAAGTTTGATCTTTAATTCGCTTCAAACATTTGCGACCTTCCTTCACTAATGTCACAACTAGGAATTCCTAACCTTGATCCAAAGTTAGAGGTAGATTTATTGGCGGGAATGGTCAAGGTTGAATCATTTATCCGTGAATCCATCGAAGGTAAATATCCACTCGTTATTGAGACCTCAAGACACTTAGTCGATGCCGGTGGCAAGCGACTTCGCCCCCTCATGGTTTTACTAGCATCACATTTTGGTGATCCAACAGCGCCTGGATTAATTGAGGCGGCTGTCGTCTGCGAATTAACTCACCTTGGAACTTTGTATCACGATGATGTTATGGATGAGGCGCCGCTTCGCCGCGGAGTCGAGAGTGCCAACAAGCGTTGGAATAACACCGTTGCCATCCTGACGGGCGACTACCTATTCGCTAAAACCTCACAATTACTCGCAGATCTGGGACCGGAAGCGGTACGCCTACAAGCGCTGACTTTTGAACGGTTAGTGATTGGGCAAATTACTGAGACCCAAGGTTCTACATCTGGGTTATCAATGCTTGATCACTACATCTCAGTAATCGCCGATAAGACTGCCTCACTTCTGTCTGCATCAGCTCGTTATGGCGCAATGATTTCTGGCGCAGATTCCAAGGTTATTGAAGCGTTAACGAAGTTTGGTGAAGAAATTGGGATTGTTTTTCAATTAGCTGATGACATTATTGATATCGAAAGCACATCAGGGGAGTCTGGAAAAACTCCAGGAACTGATCTTCGCGAAGGCGTTCCGACCTTAGTCACTTTATTTATTCTGGCATCCGATGATCCGGCAGACCAAGAGCTAAAAAAGCGTTTATCTGCGCCAATTATCGATGAAAATCTAGTGCAGCAAACCTTGCAGACGCTTCGTACTCATAAAGCTATGGCGCAAGCCAAAGAGTTAGTTCAAAAGTATGCAGAATCTGCGCGCCAGCAATTAAAAGATTTGCCAGAAGGTCCCGCCAAGCAAGCTCTAGTCGAGCTCAGCGACGCCGTTATTAACCGAACCGCCTGACTTTATTAAATCTCGGCCCAACACAACGAGGGCTACCCAGATGAAAATAAAACCAATCCATCTTGCACTTGGCATTGGTTCATGACGCACCCAAACGGCAATAGTAAACTGAATTGTCGGAGTTAAATACTGGAGCAATCCAATCATCGTAAATGGCAATCTGGTGGCCGCACCATTGAATAGCAAGAGTGGAACCGCGGTAACGACACCGGCGCCCATTAAAAGGATTGTTAATTTAGGGCCATGACCAAATTGACCAGAGTGATGAAGTCCCAAGTAAATTAAGTAGCCACCGTAAAAGGGAAGCGAACAGAAAGTCTCAATCGCTAATCCTTGGAGCGCAGCCAAATTCAACTTCTTCTTTACCAGGCTATAGCTGCCCCATGAAAATGCCAGGGCAAATGAGACCCATGGTGGGCGACCGTAATCGATGGTTAAAATTATTACGCCAGCTGTAGCGATTCCAAAGGCAACCCATTGGGTCTTTCGCATCTTCTCTTTGAAGGCAAGCACACCAAGTGAGACCAGAATGATCGGTTGCATGTAATAGCCAAGCGATGCCTCTACAACTTTTTGGTGATTGACCGCCCAGATATAGGTAATCCAGTTAACTGAAATCAAGGACGCCGCTAAGGCAAACCTTGGTACAACTCCTGGTGTTTTGAACATTGCGAAGGTTGCTTTAAGTTGCCGGCCAAAAGCCAGGGCAATCAAACAGAAAACTAGTGACCAGACTGCTCGGTGCGAAACAATCTCTAGCGGGTTTGCCTTATTGACTAGCGGCCAATAAAGCGGAAAGAGCCCCCATAGCGTGTAGGAGGATGCTCCGAAAAATAAACCTAACTTAGCTTTGCTCATCCCTTAACGATAATTCGTAAATTGAACAGCAAATTCCCAATCACCAGATTTAACCAAGGTGATGGTGGTCTGCAAATCATCACGATCTTTTGAAGTTACCCGCAAAGTTTCGCCTTGGATCTGAGTCTTCACCGATTTTGGGCCTTCATCACGAATTTTTTTGGCGATCTTTTTTGCATTCTCAGTTGAGATTCCCTCTTTAAGAGCACAACTAATTTTGTAAATCTTGCCACTTAGTTCTGGTTCGGTTGGATCTAAGTGCTTTAGTGAAACATTTCTTTTGATTAGCTTCTCTTTAAATACATCAAGCGCTGCTTTTGCGCGTTCTTCAGTGTCAGATTCAATTAAAAACTTCTCACCGCTTTTTTCAATCTTGGTTCCAGTATTTTTAAAATCAAATCTGGTGGCTAATTCACGATCAGCCTGATTGAAAGCATTATCAACTTCCATGCGATCAACTTCTGAGACGATATCGAAACTGGAATCAGCCACTTTAGAACTCCTATATCTATTTTATTAGATGGCATTCTACGGTAAATTATCCTCATGATTAAAAGCAAGCGAAAGTTTCCCAGCCTTCCTTACTTCTGGTCTTTAATTGATTTCTCACTGCCATCTTTAAATCCATACAAGGGCAAGATCGCTCGGGCTCAAAATATTGCTGACATAGCAAAAGTGGCTAAGAAGCGGGTACCCAAGGTCGTCTTTGACTATGTCGAAGGATCTGCTGTTGAAGAGGTGAGTTATCGCCGTCAACGCGAATGCTGGGATCGAGTAGAAATAAACTCCAAGGTTTTGCGCGATGTCTCGAAGATTGACACTTCTGAGATGATCTTAGGAGAGAAAGTTGACCTTCCAATTTTCTTCTCACCAACTGGATATACCCGATTAATGCATCACGTTGGCGAACCTGCGGTTGCAAATGTGGCGGCAAAAAAGAATTTAATTTATGGGCTCTCGACTATGGGAACAACCTCACCTGCTGAACTCGCAGCAGCGGTGTCAAATTCTCGTAGGTGGTTTCAACTTTATGTAATGAAGAATCGAGAAGATAGCCTTTCGGTAATTAAGCAGGCTAAGGATTCTGGCTTTGAAGCGCTAATCCTGACAGTAGATACACCGGTTGCTGGACTTCGCTATCGCGATAATCGAAATGGCTTAACAATCCCACCGAGAATTAGACTCAATACTGTTTTGGCAATTGCACGCAAACCAGTATGGTGGCTAAATCTTTTCACTACTGGAAAGTTAGAGTTCGCCGCATTTCGTGGTTGGAACAAACCGTTATCAGAGTTAGCTAGTGTCATATTTGATCCTTCCACTACCTTCGCCGATATTAAATGGCTTAAATCTGTTTGGGATGGCCCAATCATTGTAAAAGGAATCCAAAGCATTGAGGATGCCAAAGAAGTGGCAAAGCTTGGCGTAGCTGGAATTATTCTTTCAAATCACGGTGGTCGCCAATTTGATCGCGGCCCAGTGCCACTTGAAATATTGCCTGATGTTGTTAAGGCAGTAGGTAAGAAAGTTGAAATCTATATTGATGGGGCAATCATGTCTGGGCTTGATGCACTTGCCGCCATTGCCTTAGGTGCAAAAGCGGTCTTTATTGGTCGCGCCTATCTTTACGGAATCATGGCTGATGGTGAGGCTGGAGTAGAGAAGGTAATTGAATTAATGCGCCGAGAATTTGTAAATGGCATGGCCCTGTCTGGATCTCGAAATCTCAAAGAAGTACGCGCTACTGGCGCAAAGATCAGGAGTTAATAATGAGCAAGATTGCAATTGTTACCGGGGGAGCCAAGGGAATTGGCTTTGGTTCAACAAAGCGTCTACTTGAAGATGGCGCCACTGTGGTTATGTTCGATCTAGATGAAGCCGGAATCGCTTTAGCAAAAGAGGCCTTGGCGCAGTTCGGTGAGAGGCTCAGTGGCATGAAGGTCGATATTTCATCTGATGCTCAAGTCAAGGAAGCCATCGCTGAGGTCGGACAGAAGTATGGCCACATAGATTATGTTGTGAATTGCGCAGGTATTCAGACTTACGGAACAGCAGTGGATACGACAGAGGAAACTTGGGACCGTACCTTTGATGTGAATGTTAAGTCGATGTACTTAACTGCAAAATATGCAATTCCTTTCATGCGAAAGGCCGGAGCAGGGTCGATTGTAAATATTTCATCTGTGCAATCACTTGCAAATCAAAAAGGCGTAGTGGCTTATGCTGCATCTAAGGGTGCAATTAATGCACTTACTCGGGCAATTGCCGTTGATCATGCTTCTGAACAAATTCGTTGTAACGCAATTCTTCCAGCATCAGTAGATACGCCGATGCTTCGCGCATCTGCTCGCTCATTTTCGAAAGATCGAAGCGAGGATGAAATTTTGAATGAATGGGGCAAGTCTCACCCAATCGGTCGTATGGCCTCAATTCACGACATTGGTGAATTGGTTGGATTTCTTTGCTCAGATAAATCTTCATTCATCACCGGAAGCTCATACGTGATCGATGGTGGATTAATGACGCAAGTGCCAGTAATTCTGCCGGAATAACGGATTTTCTGGTTACCTCGTAATGAGGTAAACTCCGCTAGCCGTACGAAAACCTTGGCGGGTTGCCCGAGCGGCCAATGGGAGGGGACTGTAAATCCCCCGGCTCTGCCTTCGAAGGTTCAAATCCTTCACCCGCCACCAGTAAGTTGATCTATA